>Ga0193950_1000085_pt1 | contig 25806 bp, 23 predicted proteins | sample BB_1_MG_FD_144485 | JGI IMG/M metagenome (GOLD analysis project Ga0193950, IMG submission 144485) | Microbial mat bacterial communities from the Broadkill River, Lewes, Delaware, United States - BB_1_MG | ecosystem: Environmental > Aquatic > Freshwater > River > Microbial mats | place: USA...
AAACCTGCAAATAGCAAGGTCTTGATAAACTTAGAACCTGTGATTTTTCGTTCGCGTTTTATAAAGCCTGTCGTTTTGGCTAAATTATCTGCATCCTCGTTGAAAACAGATTGCATAGCTTGGGCTGCCGTTGCAAAAACATCCATTCCATACCCCTCAAGCTTCTATTTACAATGCTCTATTATAGCCCTTCAATAGATATTTGCTCTTAAGTTGATGCGTATGGGGTAGATATAGGGAACCCAATAAAACCATACTAGAATACATGAAATACTAGGTGTTGCTCTTCCACCCAAGCTATATTTTAATTATGCTTGTAAGCTAAATACTTGCTCTGCACAGACTTGCCCATTAATAATTAATACTAATTTATGTGCACCAAGATAATAGCGGCGAGTGCTAATGGGTTTAAAAGAAAAATATCGTTGAATATTTTTAGTTGATTGCTGGTAATCAGCTTCACTGATTTTAAAAATTTTACGTCGCTGTTGCCCGTTTGCCTTCATAAAATCAATCCCATATTCCAATCGCAAACGCCCTAGTGCTAGGGTACTGTGTAAATCAAAACTAAACTCTAATCGTTCACCTTGTTTTACTTCTGGTGTTGTAATAGTGAAGTTTTTAATCTGTACATGTGTTGCAGGCAACCAGCCAAATAAAGCCAAGGCACGAGGGTGCCCTTGTTTTAATAAACCCCGACAAGCATGTTTTATAATCCAGTTAGTTGATGGATTATCCCCTTGCCATTTTTCTGCAATCTTTAATACCTTATCAGGGTGATCTTTGCTGATATCATTCAGATTATTCGCTACACTACGGCGCACATATTCACTGGGATCCGCTTTTAACTGTTCTAAAATAGGTAAAATAGCACTGGGATCACGTTTAAACTCAGGTAATGCCATTGCCCACGGTAAACGTGGACGACAGCCTTCACTGGCTAAACGGCGTAAGTGTTCATCTTCTGAGCTTGCCCACGCTGTCATACATTGCATCATACGTGTACTGTCTTGAATGATAAAAGGACGTACTGCAAACTCTGAACTACAGCAATGTGTATAACGCGCTAAAGCAGGTAAAGACGCATTCCAGTCCTTTAAACCATAACATTCAACAAAATCAGGAAAGAACATATAAGCAAGTCCATGACATTCTGTTGCCACCTGATCAAGTACTGCTAATGCTGCCCGATATTCACTAGGTAAATAGATACGCAAGCATTCTGTAATATGGCGCATACGCTGCTTAAGCTCTTTTTTTTCCCATGTTTGATTAAAAACAGCTGTTAAAAAAGCGGTCTTATCAAAATCAGGGTGCACAGTGCTGATTTTTACAGAAAAAGCAGTTAATAAGTCACGACTGTATACATGTTTTAAAGCATCTGCCATGGTCTTTCCTTTTTTAATTGGTTAATCAAAAAATGAAGTCATCGCTTTACTCTTGTAATACAGTCGCTGTTTGAAGTTGAAAAAGGGGTTTATCCCCATCACTTGGTATTGTATATAATACAGCCGTATAACGAGGGTTATTTTCACTATTCCAAACTAAACGATTAATTGTTAGCTGCAAATCTGTACTTAATTCTGCACTGGGTTGGCTACTTTCAGAATTTAGTACACCATAATTTATCACACTATACTGGTTATCAGTCTCTGTTTTACGCTGCAATTCTGCCCAAATAGATTGCACAGGATCTGTTTGCCATTGTATTTGTGGTAAATAAACCGTTTGTCCATCTGCTGATAAATGTGCTTCACCTACGGGCAAGGTATCAATCTCTCCAACAACACTACGAATATAGTCATGATATTGGGATAAACGCGTGTACACACCGTAGCTATCTTTACCTGCACAATAATCAGTACTATCAGGAAAATTACCAAAACTCACAATACCAACTTGTACCCACTTATGACCATATTGAACAAATAAAGGGCCTCCACTATCGTTTTGGCAAGCATCTTTGCCCCCTGTCACAAACCCAGCACATAGTTGATCTTCTGTAATGGCAATACCACTAAATTGACTATAAGCAGTTTGGCAGGTTGCATTATCTACCAGTGGCAAACTCACTTGTTGTAATACATCAGGCTGTGAGGAGGGGGAACGTTGGCGTGTATAACCCCAGCCTGTGACTGTTCCATTCTCAGGTAAATAACTAGTGTGAGAAGAGCTATTTAAAGCCAGTGGTGTGATATTTGTAATGGGCGTTTCTAGCTCTAGCAAAGCTAAATCATGATGAAATTTTATTTCATCCCAATCAGGATGAATCACAATTTGTTTAACTGCAATCGCTTGATCAGAGCTGGTTTCACTCTGCCTTAAGAAATTAGCATAAACTTTAGTTGTCTCAGGTGTTTCATTAATACTCCCTGATTTAACACAGTGTGCTGCAGTTAATACCCATGTTGAATTAATTAAACTCCCTCCACATCCATGCTCAAAAACAGAACCTACCTTGAAATGTACTGATACCATCCATGGGTAGAGTAAGCTTTGTACATCTTCACCATTAATAATACGTAGTTGGCGCGTAGGTTCTGCTTGTATTGTATGACTACATAAGATGCCTAAACTAAGAATAAAAATAAGCTGCGTATATCTCACAGGTAACTTGTTCCTTTGAAAATAATTATTTTGTTTTATTATATAATGAATGAAGCTTAATTGATGTTCACTTATTAATTCTAGGTATATTATCTCAGTATCTTTTACGAGAAAGTACTTATTAACATACCATTAATGGCTTTAAAGGCATAAAAAAACGCCAAGAAAATATACTTTTCTCAGCGTTCTCTTGTTACAAAAATTAACTAGACAGAGATAATGAATTAATCATAATTATTACCGGCTTTATTAGATAAACCACTAATAAAATTACTTAATTTTGACTTCTGCTCTGCATCCCCTACAGCCATTAATTTAGCTAAAAAGGCGGATAAACTTAAATTTTGGATATCTTGTGTAGATAAAGATGCTTTTTGTATCAGATTTTTAATATCTTCCACTAAATTCGCATCATCCTCTAAGTAGCCTTTGAATACTTGCTGACTGACATCACTTTTATCAACAAAACTATCCACAGTTTTTGCCATTGACGTGGCATTGATCACCCGATCAATAAAGGTGGATTCCCCCCCCACAATATCAATATTAGCCTCTTTAAAGGCAGCAGATAGAATTTCCGCTTGATTAGCTGAAATAACTTGTTGTGATGCTAAACGTGCTTGTTCAATCTCTACCTGTTTATCCAAGCGCATACGGAACTCTTCATGCTGGCGACCTGATTCAGTTAAGGTATCCAAGGCTTTAAACTTCTCACTTAAGCCTGTTGCTTCAGCGGTGAGGCGTTCTTGTAAGGCATGGGCATCAGCTAAGCCTTGTTTTTCAACTGCTTCAGCATGAGCTTCATCAACCCGCGCTTGTGCTAAACCCTTGGCTTCAATTCCAACTGATTCAGCTTGTAATTTTTCTTGTGTGGCACGTGCTTCCGCAATACCTTCTTTTTCAACAATATCTGCTTGGGCTTCTTTAACACGTACATGTGCTAACCCTTTTTGTTCTACCCCAACCGCCTCGGCTTGCATCCGATCTTGTAGTACTTTGGCTTCGGCTTCCCCTTCCTTAATAATAGCCGTAGCATTGGCCTCTTTAACCCGTACTTCTGCTAAACCTTCAGCAGCAGCTTCAGCTTGCTGCCCTTCAGCGAGACGAATTTTAGCCGCTGCTTGTTTATCTGCACTTTCTCGCTCAGCTTCTGCTAGGGTTAATTGCTCTTGAGCACGGAATTTAGCCGCCTCCTGAGAAGCTTGTGCTGCTTTAATATCGGTGACAAAGGTTTTCTCTGCTTCTGCTTCAGCGTGTAAAATCAGCACTTGCTTTTCCCGATCCGCCTCGCTGACCATGCGCAATTCTTTGGTTTTTTCCTCTTCTTCAGCCACGGTTTTTTCAACCACAACCCGCTCACGAATTACATTGGCAATTTCACGGCGTTCTTCTTCTAAAGCTTTTTCTTTCGCAATACGTTGTAGTTCAATTTCTCGCTCACGTGTGATCACTTCTTGCTCAGTGGCTAATTTCACACGTTCAGCCTCTACACTCACCACGCGTAAACGGTTTTGCTCTGCTACTTCCACTTCACGTAATTTATTTTGTGCAAGAATTTCAATTTGTTCATCCGCAGCAATACGGGCTTGTTCTGCACGTAAACGTTCCTGTTCTTCAACAGTTTTCATCTCTGCTTCTTCACGATCACGTAAATTTTTAATTTCACGCTCTTTACGTGCATCCGCATCCGCACCACGTCGCTCTAATTCAGCCAATGTCTCTTGTGTGGTGACATTTTGCTGCTCTATCTTCATTTTCTCCTGATTTTCGTATTCATTGGTTTTAACATGTTGAATACTGGTCAGTTCTTTAATTTTCTTAATCCCTTGCGCATCAAGAATATTATCAGGATCAAGGACAGATAAAGAGGTTTGTTCAAGATAATCAATAGCGGCATCTTCTAATACATAACCATTTAAGTCTTTACCAATCACTTGGATAATCTTGTCACGAAAAGAGTCACGCTCTTTATATAAATCTTCTAAATCTAGTTGTTTACCCACTGTTTTTAAGGCTTCAGAGAATTTTGCACTAAATAATTCTTCTAAGGTTTTTTGATCTGAAGCACGTGCACAACCAATAGCTTGCGCCACTTTCAGTACATCAGCAGCTGTTTTGTTCACCCGTACAAAGAAGGTAACTTTAATATCTGCCCGAATATTATCACGGCAAATTAAGCCCTCTCGTCCATGTCGATCAATCTCAATGGTTTTTAAAGAGATATCCATAACCTCTGCCCGATGGATAACAGGAAGTACTACTTTTCCTGTAAAAGTGACCACAGGTTCAGAGCGCATCGTGTTTACAATTAAGGCTTTTCCTTGATCGATTTTACGAAAAAAAGAAAAAATCATTATGGCAACACCTACAAAAACCACAATGCCTGTAATAATCAATCCTGATACAACACCAATAGAAAGCGTCATAATATTGAGTCCTCTCCTTTGATTTTATCTTTACTATTCTGTGATATGTTCATTAGGTAACAATGTCATCATATGATGTCACAGTATAGACGTTTTGCTGTGCATCATAATCGACAATAAGGGCTTTTGTGCCTTTGGTTAAAGTGTTCGGTGTTTGAGCATGTAAAGATAAGATTAAATCAGTCCCATTTTTTTCATAATGCCCTTGTCCAAAATTTTCATCCACATATTGGGTAGAAATCACACATATCTTCCCAATTAAGCCTTCTTGTCCTTGTAAAGTTTGTCCCTGCCATTTATTCACAACACGACTTAATAAAAAACCAATGCTGTAGGTAATAATAAAAAAGCTCACTAATGTGAGTATAGTGGCAATAATGAGTTGTAAGGAAGTGTCAGAGAAAAACAGTAGACTATAGTAAGTAATCGGTACACTCCCTGCCCATGTGAGTGAAAAAATAAGGGTTAATAGGGTACTCATAGGCAGCGAACTTGCCAGTAAACCTGCAAAAATACTCTGAAAAATCCCATCAGGTAGATCAACCTGTAAGAGATCACTATCTAATGCCCCAAAAATCACCAGTAACCAAAAACCAAGTAATATCCCTAATACTATAGTTAATATAACAGTAGGGAAGGTTAAAATCAGGTTTAAAAAAGAAATATCTAACAAGCGTACCTCCACGATGTCGTCATTCTAAAAAATAACCTATCAAATATAATAGGGAATATAGTACGCTACCCCCTTTATTTTTTCACTACTATTTATTTGGTTTTATCTACAACCTATCTTTATTAGTGTCTATTTTTATGCTGTAGTTAGGAAAAAATCCTCTATAAAGTAGGCGAAATAATGATGATGTTCTACACTTTAAGTCATATAATAATTTAATAATTATCGTAAATGTAGACAGATAAATAGGCTTTGATTATTTACTGTATCAAGCATAGCTTATTTCTCTGTAGAATAAATAAAGCCAGCTAAATAACAGCTGTGATACACTGCAATAGTACATAAGAATGAAATAGAACATGTTTATTTTTATAAAAAGAAATGTATTGGTAAAGGAGGATTTTTTTTCACCTTTTCAAAAATATAATTCTTTTATTAAAAACTTTGTATAATTTAATTTTTTCGCATAAAAATAGATAATTAAGACTAAGATAATGAAAATAAAATTTGATATTGAAGCCACTCCTCAAGAATTACGTAGTTTTTTTGGTTTACCTGATTTAGAACCATTACAACAAGAAATGCTAGATGCGATACGTAAAAATATTACTTTAGGGACAGAAGGATTTGATCCTGTGACCTTAATGCGCCCTTTTTTACCTGAACAAATGAGCTCTCTAACTTCTTTACAGCAATCTATTTGGCAAACGATGCTAGGCACAACAAATCCAACAGGTACGACAGAGTCACAAACAACAGCACAAAATAAAGAGGATAAAAAATAAATAACCCTATATCAATAAAGATATGGAGAAGGTATGATATAACCTTCTATATTTAGGCTATAAAAAATATGTGTTGAAATTAAAATGCTTAAACACGCTTATCCTATTGAAGATATTACCGCTCAAGTTGTTGCTTTATTACAGCAACACCCTGAGGGTGTCAGTGAATACTCATTTATTAAACACCTGCAAAAACAGGAGATTACTGGGTTTCCTGATGTTCCCTTGAGCGATTTATTAGCCTTATTTAAAATGCATTATTTACTGCATCATGTGTTATATCGTTTGCGCCACAGTTTATGGCAACAACAACAAGCACATCTTTTAATTGATCCTTTGGCAACACGTTTGTTCCCCTACCAAGCACAACAAAGTGGTATAGGTGAATATGATGCAATATCTAGCTATTATGATGATTTAAGCCGTATTGAAACAGTCAAAGTTGAAGAGGTGACAAGCCTATTAGCACAGTTTTGGCAACGGGTGAATGCAAAGGACGATCGACATGATGCACTACAGGTTTTATCTTTGGAAGAACCTGTTGACTATACAACCATAAAACATCGTTACCGCCAACTAGTACAACAGCATCATCCTGATAAGGGAGGCGACAAGGAAATGTTACAGACCTTAAATCATGCCTTGTCTGTTTTAGAGCAATATTATGCCCCAAAACAAGTTCCCTTAACAAAATAACTGGTTTTAAAAGGGATTTTATGCAAAAACAATCAGAATTAGAGCAGGTTGCATCATTATTAAAAAATGCACGTCGCCCTTTATTTATTACAGGGGCAGGCATGTCTGCAGATTCAGGTTTGCCTACTTATCGTGGTATAGGAGGCTTATATAATAATCGTTTAACTGATGATGATATTCCTATTGAGGTAGCTTTATCCAAGACAACCTTATTACATGATCCCGCTATTACATGGCGTTATTTGGTGGAAATTGAATTAGCATGTCGTCATGCACAATTTAATACAGGGCATCAAATCATTGCCGAGATTGAAAAAAGCAAACCAGAGACATGGGTATTAACTCAAAATATTGATGGTTTTCATCGGGCAGCAGGCAGTAAAAATGTCATTGAAATTCATGGACGTTACCATGATTTGTACTGTGTAGCATGTGATCATAAGCAGGTTGTTGAGAGTTATGTTGAACTTGCTGCAGTACCGCTATGCCCCAAGTGTGGTGCATTAGTGCGTCCAAATGTTATTCTCTTTGAAGAAGCATTACCCGCTGATGAACTCAATACACTGTATCAAAAATTAGCTTTAGGCTTTGATATCATTTTTTCTATTGGTACAACCAGTGTATTTCCCTATATTGCTGCGCCTGTCATGTTTGCCTATCAACAAGGTATTCCCACTGTTGAAATTAATCCCACAAAAACAGAAATCAGTCATTTTGTCGAATATAAAATTGCCCACACTGCGGCTGATACACTAGAAAAAATATGGGATCTAACCAATAAGTAGAGGCTCCCCACTTCTATTTTTTACCTAACTAAAAACCACCTTACTCTTTCTAAAACAAGTTAACGGGCTGGGGTACTATTATGCATTTCCGCACAAAATTAATTATTACAAATTTAATACTGGTTATTATTTTTATAAGTGCCACAATAGGATATGGATATAGCTTATTACAGCATAGTTATCAGCAATTTAATTCTCAATATCATCAAACATCTATTCAATTTGTTAAATTAGCCTTGCGTAATGACTGGCTCAAACCTAACAAGAAGCAACTGAAAAATATTTTAGATAATCTTATTGCTCATCCTGATATTGCCTATATCCATTTACGTAAAAATAAAAAGATATTTTTACAGGTGAGTCGGGCAGAAGATTTTATTGCAATAAGTGAGCAAGTAAGGCAATTTCAACGTATTTTATATGAAACAGATAAGGACACTATTTATTTAGAAATAGGCTTGCAACAACAAAATTATAGGCATTATTTTTATGAAATGAACCATCATTTATTTTGGTTTATTCTATTAGGGGTCGTGTTATTTCTTGCATTTTTATTCTATTTCAATCACAGCTTAATACAAAATTTTAGCCAAATACAGCGGGCATTAGCCACGATTATTCCCTTATCAAAAAAAGATAATACAGAAATTTTTTCACATACAACGATTACCTCATTAACAGATAATATTTCAGAGAAATTTTTTTTACAGCAACAGCATATAGAGCAGTTACACCGCCAACTCACCGAATTATGTGACACCCTGAAAACTAAACAAAAGTATTCAGACATATTATTAAAAGAAGCTGGTGATGGTGTGATTATTGTTAATAATGTTGGGTGTATTGAAACCAGCAACCCTGCTTTAGTAGAAATGTTTGGTTATAAAAAAGAAGAATTAATAGGGCATAATATTAGTCTGTTAATGCCAGAACCTCACCGTCACTATCATAATGAATATTTAAATCGTTATAAAAAACAGGGTATTGAAAAGAAGCTTTTACAAGGGCGAGAATTAACAGGGGTACGAAAAAATGGACAGGAATTTAGTTTATACCTAAAAGTTGTTTATTTAAGAGAAGATAAAAAAATTAAATTCATGGGTTTAATCAAAAATTTATCCTTAAAAAAACAAACAGAACAACGTATTAAACGCAGTGAAGCCATGAAGTCAGCTATGTTAGAATCAGGGCTTGATGCAATTATCACAATTAATAAGCGAGGGATTATCCTAGAATTCAACCCCGCTGCTGAACAAGTATTTTCCCTTTTACGTGAAAATACAATTGGGTTAGCAATTGATGATTATTTATTCCCTCCATCTACTTACAAAATTATTAAGAAAACTATTATTGATTTTGTTACAAAACAAGAAAGTCATACTTTACGCAAACATAAGAATAATGAGCTTTATGCACGTCATAAAGATCAACATTTATTTCCTATAGAAATGGGTATCACCCCTATTTATGTACAAAATGAAATATTTTTTATGTTGTTTCTGCGTGATATTAGCCACTATAAAGAAACTGAACAAGAGTTAAAATCAGCAAAAGAACAAGCCGAGTTAGCCAGTCGTGCTAAATCACAATTTTTAGCAACCATGAGCCATGAAATACGTACCCCGCTTAATGCTATTTTGGGTATGAATGGTTTATTATTAGAAACCCCATTAGATGATGAGCAATCACATTATGCATTAACCATTAAAGAATCAGGCAATGCATTGATGGGGATTATTAATGATATTTTAGATTTTTCTAAGATTGAAGCAGGGATGCTAGAGCTGGAAAATCATCCTTTTGATCTATATAGCGCGGTAGAGAATGTGACTGAAATGTTAGCACCTCGCGCACATGCAAAACGTATTGAACTTGCCTGTCATATTGCTCCCAATGTGCCTAAAAAAGTATCAGGGGATGCTGGACGATTACGTCAAATTTTGATCAATCTTATTGGTAATGCGGTGAAATTTACCAAACAAGGAGGGGTTGCAATAGATGTTTCATTGGAATCCCCAATTGCTAATAATATGGCTCAGTTGTATTTTTCCATTAAAGATACAGGTATTGGCATCTCAGAGCATGAAAAAAGTAAATTATTTGATGAATTTACCCAAGCTCACCATCAATATGGAGGAACGGGCTTAGGCCTAGCGATTTCACAACGTCTCAGTCATTTAATGCAAGGGAATATCGGAGTTACTAGCCAAGAGCAACAAGGCAGTACATTCTGGTTTACAATTTGTGTTGAAGTCGTTGAGAATGCCACGCCTATTTGTATTAAAGAGCCTGAAGAGGTATGTGTATTACTTATTGAGCCTAATGAAATCAGTGCAGAAATTTTTACAAAACAATTAAGTAATTTGGGTATTCATGTTGATTACGCTTTAATAGAAGAAGATATTAATCATTGTATTACCCAGCAATATGAGCTTAATCATAGCTATGCTTTAATCTTTATTAGTCAGGCAATCAAAGCAAGTCAAGTTACTGCCTTACAGCAATGTTTACGCTATTATAGTGAGACATTACCTACCTTTGTACTATTAAAAAATCTAGGTCAACAAAGCCACGTACCTGAAGAAACATTTGAATTTGCTTTAAATAAGCCTATACGCCAAACCACATTAGAACGCACCTTACAAAATAACGCACATTTTATTTTTACACAGCATGTTGCCAATGATGTATTACCAATAAATACTGAAGCGAATGACATTCCCCCTCCTTCTGGTGCAGAAAATATTCATATTTTACTTGCAGAAGACAGTCAGGCAAACCAAGCTGTATTCAGTGCAGTATTAAGAAAATCAGGCTATAACCTTGATATTGTTAATACAGGTGTGGCAGCTATTGAAGCCCTCAAACATACTGATTATGACCTGATATTAATGGATCTTAATATGCCAGAAATGGGGGGCTTAGACAGTACACGGAAAATTCGCCAATCTTATAGTGAAAATATCATCATTATTGCTTTAACAGCCAGTGCAATGGAGAGTGAGCAAGAACGTTGTACACAAGCAGGTATGAATGATTATTTAGTAAAACCTATAGATAAAAAAAGTTTATTACACACTGTCAATTTTTGGGTTAAAAAAATCCTCACTACCCAACCCCCTTCTAACTTTACAGCATCAACTACAGAAAACTCTGAACCTGAAAAAACAGGACAGCGTATTTTATTAGTAGATGACAGCCCTGCAAATCAAGCAGTGGCAATGGGTATTTTAAAACATGCAGGTTATCAAATTGACTGTGCAAGTAATGGTATTGAGGCAGTTGATAAAGTAATTCATGGCTCTTATGAACTTGTTTTAATGGATATAGCCATGCCAAAATTAGATGGTTTAGATGCTACACGCCAAATTCGTGCGCATATCCCTACCTGTATTCATCCTCCTATTATTGCTTTAACTGCCAATACACTAGATGATATCAAGCAACAGTGCTTAGATGCAGGGATGAATGATTATTTATCTAAGCCTATTAATAATAAGAAATTATTTAAAAAAATTACTCATTGGTTACAACCCCCTGATAATACACCTCTCCTCCTTCCACCCCCTAGTGAGCCTAAAAAAATAGAGGAGATGGCAGCTTCAACTTCAGTTAATTCAATTGATGAGTTAGCACATAATATAGAAGTGAATACAGCACTCACTACAGAGCATAAAGAAGGGGGGCAAAATACAGAAAATAAAGACTTTGCACTTGATTTAACAGTGCTAAAACGCCTTGCTGCAGATACCAGTGAAGAATTTTTACCTCGTATGGTAAAGCTCTTTATTGAAGAAGCACGTACACGAAAAATAAATATTCAACAAGCCTGTGATAAAAATGATATTACCGCTTTAAAACATGAATCTCATGCATTAAAAAGTAGCTCAGGGACGTTTGGTGTGCCAAAACTTTATGAGATGGCAAAAACTGTTGAAGAATTTTGTAAAATAAATGACTTAGAAAATAGCCAAATAAGTAGCCGCGAGCTATTAATTCTCATTGATCAAGCCACTGATACACTGAGCCAACACTTTAATCTGGAGTAATCATTATGAATCATAATAAGGTTAAGCGATCTTTTATTTATCTTTTATGTCTTTTTGCTAGTTTATCAGCCTGTCAAACAACAAAAGAAAAACCAGTAGAAGATATCAGTGAAAAACCTGTTTTTATTCAAGTTGCCCAACGTGATGCCTTGGTCATTGGGCAAAAAATTTGGATGAATGAAGGCTCGGCAAAAATTGAAAATCTCACCGCTTGGAATGAGGGTGAAAATTTTGCCTCTTTAGGTATCAGTCATTTTATTTGGTATCCACAAGGGGTGGCTGAACGTTTTACAGAAACTTTTCCTAATTTTCTCACCTTTGTAGAAGAGGAAGGCAAACGTCATTTACCTGTTTGGTTAGAAAAAAATCGGGATTGCCCATGGACATCACGCCGTACTTTTATGCGTGATCAAAAAACTGAAAAAATGGAAAGCTTGCGCCAATTCCTTTTGGCAACGATTCCATTGCAAGTACAATTTATGATACGCCGTTTAGAGCGCGCTTTACCAACTATGCTTGAGACGGTCAATGCAGAGAAAAAAGAAAAAATTCGTAGCCGCTTTTACCAAGTTGCCGCCACCCCTGAAGGTGTATATGCATTAGTTGATTATGTTAATTTTAAAGGTGAAGGTACAGCACCCAGTGAACGTTACCAAGGCAAAGGCTGGGGGTTATTACAAGTATTAGATGCCATGACAGATAAACATACTCATGTCTTAGATAATTTTGCTGATGCAGCTGACTACACCCTCACTCAGCGTATTAAAAACTCCCCACAAGCACGGGGTGAATCTCGTTGGTTAGCAGGTTGGCGTGCACGGATTACAACCTACCGTCCACAGTAATTTTCCAATAGGTGAATAATGCTGTTAACGCTTCTAGTTTAAAGGGTTTGGCTAAATAATCATCCATCCCTGCTTTTAAACAGCGTTGTTTATCCTCCTCTAAAGTATGTGCAGTGGCGGCAATAATTAAGGTATGTCGCCCTGTATTTTGTTCACGCTGTCGTAATTGTGTTGCAGCTCCATAGCCATCTAACACAGGCATTTCACAGTCCATAAGGATTAAATCATAATCTTGTTGTGCACATTTATCTAATACATCTTGCCCATTTTTTGCTGTATCTACTGTAGAAAATCCTAAGCGTTTTAACATTGCCAGCCCAACTTTTTTGTTGAACTCATTATCTTCTGCAAGCAGTATTGAAATTTTGGTGGTCATATTTTTTTTAGCTCCTACACCCATTAGCATAAAATATATTATTTTTAATTATTGTTTTTTTAAAATAGAAAATGCTATACCTTCGATTATAGCGTAAATATAAAACCCCCATATTAGGGTATTTATCAGTAAACCAAAAGTGAATAAGTTATTAAAACCAGTATCACTCCCCTATGTTAAGTGAAGACATAATGGTAAAATAAACCGGTATACCAATACGTTCACAGTCTTATTTAAACGGGGTAAAATGTGGAAATATTCTCAATAGATTACTTTATCACGTAGAGTATATTTTCACTGTCATAATACGATACGCTGTTCCAGCGATTGATTACATTGATTCCCGCCCTCGCGCTTCTCACAGGAGAAATAAACTCATGCCATCGCGTAAAGACCTCGCTAATGCCATTCGTGCCCTTAGTATGGATGCTATCCAAAAAGCAAAATCAGGACACCCTGGTGCACCAATGGGTATGGCAGATATTGCCGAAGTCTTATGGAATGATTTCTTACAACATAACCCAACAAATCCAAATTGGGCTAACCGTGACCGTTTCGTATTATCGAACGGTCATGGCTCTATGTTGATTTACTCTTTATTACATTTATCTGGTTATGATTTACCTTTAGATGAATTAAAAAACTTCCGTCAACTGCACTCTAAAACTCCCGGACACCCTGAATATGGCTATGCGCCAGGGGTAGAGACGACTACAGGTCCTTTAGGGCAAGGTATCACCAACGCTGTTGGAATGGCGATTGCTGAAAAAACCTTAGCAGCGCAATTTAACCGTCCAGAACATGATATTATCGACCACAGTACCTATGTATTTTTAGGTGATGGCTGCATGATGGAAGGGATTTCTCACGAAGCCTGTTCTTTAGCTGGAACTTTAAAATTAGGCAAATTAATTGCTTTTTATGATGATAACGGCATCTCCATTGATGGGGAAGTTGAAGGCTGGTTTACTGATGATACAGTTAAACGCTTTGAATCTTACCAATGGCATGTCATTGCTGATGTAGACGGTCATGACAGTGCAGCGATTAAAGCAGCCATTCAAGAAGCCCAAGCAGAAACTGAGAAACCAACTTTAATTTGTTGTAAAACTATTATTGGTTATGGTTCACCCAATAAACAAGGTAAAGAAGACTGTCACGGTGCACCATTAGGGGATGATGAAATTGCCTTAACTCGCCAAGCATTAGGCTGGGATCACGGTAGTTTTGAAATTCCTGCTGATGTCTATGCTGATTGGGATGCGAAAACATCAGGACAGCAAAAAGAAAATACATGGGATAGCCAATTTAACGCCTATGCTGCGGCACACCCTGCGTTAGCAGCAGAATTAAAACGTCGTTTAGCAGGTGACTTACCTGAAACATGGCAAGCTGACGCTGATGCATTTATTAAATCTGTAGATGAAAAAGCCGCTAAGATTGCCACACGTAAAGCGTCACAAAATTCTATTGAAGGTTTTGCCTCTTTATTACCTGAAGTATTAGGTGGATCAGCGGATTTAGCGGGGTCTAACTTAACCTTATGGTCAGGGTCAAAAGGCGTACAAGAAGATGCCGCAGGAAACTACGTTTTCTATGGTGTACGTGAGTTTGGGATGTCTGCCATCATGAACGGAATCGCCTTACACGGTGGTTTTATTCCTTACGGCGCGACTTTCTTAATGTTCTCTGAATATGCACGTAATGCTTTACGCATGGCAGCATTAATGAAAACCCGCTCTATCTTTGTTTATACTCATGATTCTATTGGCTTAGGGGAAGACGGGCCTACACATCAACCTGTAGAACAAACTGCCACCTTACGTATGATTCCTAACATGGCAGTATGGCGACCTTGTGATGCAGTTGAATCTGCTGTGGCATGGAAAGTGGCTTTACAAACAGCCAATGCACCAAGTAGCTTATTATTCTCGCGCCAAGGTTTAGCCCATCAAGCTCGTAATGCAGCCCAAATCGCAAACATTGAAAAAGGTGGGTACACCTTAGTTGAATGTGAAGGCACACCTGAAGCGATTATTATTGCCACAGGGTCAGAAGTAGAATTAGCCGTGCAAGCAGCTAAGCAATTAACAGAGCAAGGTAAACGCATTCGTGTGGTATCCATGCCTTCTACTAATGTCTTTGATCAACAAGATGCAGCTTACCGTGAATCTGTATTACCTAGCAATGTGACTGCGCGTGTTGCAGTTGAGGCAGGTGTACCTGATTTCTGGTACAAATATGTTGGGTTTGAAGGTAAAATCATTGGTGTAAATACCTTTGGTGAATCTGCACCAGCGGATCAATTATTTGCACATTTTGGTATTACACTTGAAAATGTTGTCAGTAATGTTGAAGCTGTATTACCTGCTAAATTAGCCACTGCATAAGCCCCCTGCCTTTCTTTTCTCACACATTCCGTCTATCTTGATAGGGATGTGTGGGAAATATCCCCCCTTTGTTTTATTTATTCCTCTCTTTTGTTAATAATCCAAAAAGGAGACTATTATGGCAACTGTTTTAATTCCATTAGCACAAGGCTGTGAAGAGTTAGAAGCGGTCACCCTAATTGATATATTACGTCGTGCTGAGATTGAGGTCACCGTTGCAGGTTTAGATGATCAGCCTGTTATTGCCAGTCGTGGCGTGGTGTTGGTGCCTGATACTGATTTAGACAGTGCATTAAAAAATGACTATGACATGATTGTGTTACCGGGTGGCTTGGAAGGGACGGAGAATTTAAACAAAGATGCTCGTATTCATAGCCGTTTAAAACAAATGCATTCACAAGGGCAATATACTGCCGCGATTTGTGCCGCCCCGCGTGTATTAGCTGAAGCAGGTTTATTAGCCAATAAACAAGCCACTAGCTATCCCACCGTATTGGAACAATTAAATATTCCTGATATCACTTATATTGATGCACCAATTATTGAAGATGATAAAGTGATCACTTCGCGCGGGCCGGGGACAGCCTTAGATTTTGCTTTGCATTTAGTCGAGCGTTTAGTAGGACAGGAAGTCCGTCAACAGGTTGAAGCAGGATTAGTACGTTAATGAAAGCTGAATTAATAAAGTATTACCGCTGGTTACGTCAGTATGGGATTAATGATTCACACAGTGGTAATGCATCCGTACGTGATGGCGATATTATTTGGGTCACGCCCACAGGGGCTTGTGCGGATACTTTAGAAGAATCTGATTTAATTGCCTGTAATTTGGGGGAGTCTGCCCCTGTCGGCGCGTCTTTAGATGCACCTTTACATTTAGCAGTGTATGAAAAGAATCCAGAAGCCAATGCAGTATTACATAGTCATGGGGCGCATAGTGTGGCGTTAACTTTAAAAGGTGAGGATTTTGTGCCTGCTGATTTTGAAGGGGCGTTATATTTTGGCTCTGTGCCTGTGATCACCATTCCTTATAAGGAGTATGTTGTACAAGCCCCAACAAAAGTATCTGATATTTTAGCTACAGAGAAAATTGCCATCGTGCGTGGTCATGGGGTGTATGCTCAGGCTAATAGTTTAAATTTAGCCTATAAATGGACATGTTCTTTAGAGTTGTCTGCTAAAACGGCTTTTATTGCACAACAAGCGGGAACTTTATAAATATTAAGAAACCTTAAGTATTGATTATTTTTTGATAGACACTATTCCTATTTTAAGATAGGGTGATATATAAAAAGGATATAGTGTATCCAAAATCATAACTATCATATGTAAAGTTGATTATTTATGGACAAAAATTATCGCCCTAGTTTATATCTCTCTGAAATAAACTATAAAACCCCACATCAAACGCCCTGCGAGCTTATTTTAAGCAAAATGTATGCGGCACATGAAGCAAAAGATAAACAGCAACTAGATTTTTTACTTGATCTTGTATTTGAAATACAAAAATTCTGGATTGAATCAGATGTTTATAAAGTTTTTGATATAGTTGATGAACTATTTCATGAGCCGCAATATACCGAAAAACTCTTTCCTTTTATAGAAACAAAGTATAAAGAAACTGCCATTAAACTGATTTTTGACATTATTGGTACAGCACTTTCAAAAAAAGAAAAAATATCAAAACAGCTTTATAAGCAAATGCTACAATTGGCTAAAACAAACCTCATTGAAGAGCTTGTAGATTGGCATAAACTCGATGATAAGGAGTTATATCATTATATTGAATTTAAACTTCATATCCTTGATAGGCTGATCTATTTTAAACCTAAAGATGTAAATCCAATCCTAAACCGCATTGCTTCAAATAAACATGAGGCGGAAATTCTCATAAAAGTTACTAAAGGTATTATTTCAAAAAAACCATATCAAGGGGATGATCTGCAACCTTGGCGAGTATAAAACATCACTAACTTAATATAGGTTTTTCTATGAGAACCAATGAAAATAATTATGCTCCTGATTTATATATCAAAGAAATAACTTATGAAACACCAGAGGAAACACCCACTGAATTTATTATAAATAAGCTTGAAGAAGCTTATAAAGAAAAAGATAAAAAGCAAGTTGATGTATTAATTGATATATTATTTGAAATGCAAATATTTTGGGTTGATTATGACTATGAATTAGATTATTTATATTCAACTAGGAAAAGTTGTTCAAGAATGTATTTACACACTCATTCAGATGCTTATTGTGCCATTGCTGCACTTGATAATTTATTTAATGATCTGGAATGTATTAAAAAATTACTTCCTTTTGTTAATACACGGTATAAAGAAGTTACCATAGAGTCAATTTTTAATATTATTGCATATACCCTTTATAAAAAAGAAGAAATTCCTGATTATTGTTATCAACAAGCACTTCAATTAGCTAGAGATATTTTAGTTGAAAACACGCCAATTTATCATAAATTAAATAGGTACACTTTATATGATCATATCAAATTTAAAATTTATATCATTGAAAGCCTTGCTGATTTTAAAAAAATAGATACTCATCCAATACTTAATCATATAATATCCAATGAACAAGAGAATGATATTATTATAAAAGTGGCTAAAGGTGTTATATCAGGAAAATTTTATCCTACAGATGATATTCCTCTATAAAAAATAAAGCAGAGTTTTATGTTTATGAATTATTTATATTATTTTTAATGCAGGTTTTTCTATGAGAACAAATAAAAATACTTATACACCTAATTTATATATTTCTGCCCTTAATGAATCTAATGAAGTATCAGGTGCAACACCTACTCAAATAATTGTAAGACATATTCATAAAGCATATGCAGCTCAAGATAAGAAACAAGCTGATTTCTTAGTTGATTTAGTGCTTGAAATGCAAATTTTTTGGATGGACTATAACTATAAAAATAATAATTTCAAAAATGCCCATTTAAATCATAGTTCAGATGCTTACACTGTTATTGAAGCACTTGGTGAGCGGTTTAATGATCTTAACTATGTCGAAAAACTACTTCCTTTTTTAAACACACGGTATAAAGAAGTTACCATAGAGGTAATTTTCTATATTATCTGGTTTGTCCTTCATAAAAAAAAAGAAGTTCCAGATCATCTTTATCAGCAAGCACTTCAATTAGCTAGAGATGTTTTAATTGAAAAGCCAATTTATCATAAATTAAATTCAGAAGCTTTACATGAACATATCCGTTTTAAAATTCATATGATTGAAAGGCTTGCTGATTTTGAAAAAAAAGATACGCTCCCAATACTTAATCATATTGTATCAAGTGAGCAAGAAATGGAACTTATAATAAAAGTGGCTAAAGGCATTATTTCAGGAAAACGTTACCTAGGTAATGATCTTCCTTTGTAAAAATATAAAACCACTTATATTATCTTAATGCAGTTTTTTCTTTAGTGGTTAATGTTAGGCTTCCTTCATCCTTCATCAGCACCAACTTACCATAATTAAGGTAAATTTTATTTATCAACAAATATTGCTGAATTAAGAAAAAATGTGGATTTCAATGTAGACGGGGTTTAAGTTAAAAATCATCCCACTATTTTTTAGGCAAAAAATGGCACGATTAGTTCATATCACAAATATTGAAAATGAGAGACGTATTAAACGTTCAGGTATAAAGTCTGGACAAAATAATATGGTTTTTTTTATGCCCCATATGAAAGATTTTTTAATTTCTCATCAATGGGCACGAGAATTAAAACGTTCAGGTATTAAAAATTTTGCTGCAGTTGACTTTAAAATTTCAAATAATGAAGAAATATGGTTTGGGAAATATAATTCTCAACATGAAAAAATGCCATTAAATAAAGCAATTTCATTATTTATGAATAAAAAAGAGCCTTTAGGTTATGAATTTTTTATAGAAAGAAACATTAAAGCAAAAGAAATTCTAAAAATCAGAAAAATACCTAAACCAGTAGGGTGGAGATACACACCCAAAGCACATGGTAAACCCCCTTGCCCTTGTTCAGTATGCATACAAGCTGGAGGATATAAAACAAAAAATCTAAAAGATGTGATACCTAAACTAATGTCTAGAGATAAAGCAAAGAAAATCATTACCACAAGTGTTGATGGGAATGAGATATGGGAAGCGGTTGAGCGGTTGCAGGGAAAATGGAAAAAAGAATCCCCCAAGTTTCTTGAACGATTACTTAATAATTATGACGATGAGTTTTTATTAGATATTGTTAAACTTTTATCTGAGTATAGACATCCTTTAGCTAAAGAGTACTTACACCGATTAACTTACTCTTCTTGTGAAGATGTCAAAGAATTAGCATTCTATTATTTACAAAAAATGTAATTAAGCAAGACACTCTCTGGTGCTGATGTTCTACATTGGAATACAGCCTTGGATGCGGAGCATCCAAGAAGGCATTCCAACGCGGGAGCGTATGGAACGAGAAAAAGGAGCATATTTACCCCTCTTTCTACCTCCTATTCTTTACGCACCATGACAAGGTGTATGATTTGCTTGATACTGCACGGTAATATCATTAAAAACCGTTAAAGCAAAATCCACATCTTGATCATCACGTAACTCAAAGCTATCTATGCCACAACGTTGCATTAACGGTAATTGATCAATTAATACATCCCCTGTGGCACGCAATTCACCTTGATAATCACAGAATTGGCGTAATTGTCGCGCCTGTGTATAAGCACGCCCATCAGTATAAGCAGGAAACACCAAACAAATCAGCGGAACAGCTTGTAAAAGTGTCGCATGATCTTCTACATCAAGTGTATTATCTAATATTACCGCCACTTTTCCAGTATAAGCAGCTAACTGATCTTGTTCTGCTTGCCAGCGTGTAAAACTAACAATTACATCTCCTGAACTGGGCAAACGCTGCTCATCATCAAGCGTTGTCCATGCTTCCGTTATCAGTTGTTGATTCTTAATGAGTGGCATACACACGCTCCTTAAATTTGCTGACACCTATACGACGATAAGTATCAATAAAACGTTCATTTTCTTCACGGTTTTCAACATAGACAGCAATCACATTCTCTATTGCATCCGCAATGTCTGCCTTAGCAATGGCACGCCCGATATTTTTAGCCAAACTTGCATCATCCGCTGAAGAACCGCCTAACATTAATTGATAATAATCTTCACCGCTTTTCTCGACCCCTAATATCCCAATATGCCCAACATGATGATGTGCACAGGCATTAATACAGCCTGAAATATTAAGGCGTAAATCACCTAAATCATAGACTCGCTTTAAATCAGAAAAACGATCTTGGATGGCTTGGGCAATAGGAATCGCTGTGGCATTTGCCAAATTACAAAAATCTGACCCCGGGCAACAAATCATATCAGTTAATGTACCCACATTAGGGCTTGCTAAATCAGCCTCTTTTAACGCTTGCCACAAAGCAAATACATCCGCTTTACGCACATCTGAAAATACAATATTTTGTGTATGTGTGGTACGTAATTCCCCAAAATTAAACTGATCAGCTAAATCTGCTAATAGGCTTAATTGTGCTGTGGTGATATCTCCCGGTGGATTATTACTGGATTTTAATGAGACAGTGACCACCGAATAACCTGCCACCTTATGATCAGTGACTGACTGTTTTACCCACTGTGAGAAAAAAGGATTGGTGGTAAATCTTTCCGTAAACAGTGCATTATCTTCAGGCTCCTGCTCATAGTCAGGGGCGATAAAATGCTGTTGTATTTCCTGCACACGCTTGGCAGTAAGGTGTAAACTGGTATCTTGTTTTAGCTTCTGCCAACGCGCTTCTACTTGGCGGGCAAACTCTTCAATCCCCACCTGTTTTACTAAAATCTTAATCCGTGCTTTATATAAATTATCACGACGACCTAAGCGGTTATACACTTGTAAAGTGGCATCTAAATAAGCTAATAATTCGCGTTCAGGTAAGAACTCACGTAATACTTGCCCTAAAATAGGCGTACGCCCTAAGCCACCGCCGACATAGATACGAAACCCTGTTTCACCCGCTTCATTTTTGCGAATTTGAACCCCAATATCATGAATACGCAAACCTACACGATCATGTTCTGCACCTGATACCGCAATCTTAAATTTACGCGGTAAAAAAGCAAATTCAGGATGTAATGTTGACCATTGGCGTAAGATTTCACAATATGGGCGCGGATCAGCCACTTCATCACCTGCCACACCTGCCAGCGGATCAGAGGTAATATTACGAATACAGTTTCCGCTTGTTTGGATAGAGTGCATCTCTACTGTATTCAATTCTTGAATCACTTCAGGCACTTTTTCCAACGCAATCCAGTTAAATTGCATATTTTGGCGTGTGGTGAAATGTCCATAACCTTTATCATAGGTTTGAGCCACTTCAGCAAGTTTACGCACTTGTACAGAGGAGAGTAAACCGTAAGGAATCGCAATACGTAACATCGGCGCGTGCACCTGCTCGTATAAACCATTCATTAAACGTAATGAGCGGAATTCAGCATCACCGAGTTTTCCCGCGAGAAAACGTTCAGTTTGATGTTTGAATTGTAAAGCACGTTGTTCGATTAAGTGCTTATCCTGTTCATTATAGCGATACATAAAGGATAACCTATAAATGAGGGTATTAAGCTTATTAGTAAAGTTTTAGGCATGATCTGCCCCTCTTGACTGACAAGCTAAATAAAAATGTAAAATTCGGAAGGTTTATATTAGTGCATTATAAACAGGGTAATTGACATGCAAAGCTGCCTTTTTAGGCTCTTCTGGGCGAATATTGCCTGCATGTAAACCACATTCTTTTTTATCAGCTTGTTCCCACCACCAACGCCCTTCGCGCTCGTGTTGATTTGGGAGTACTGGGCGGGTACAAGGTTCACAACCAATACTGATAAAGCCTTTTTGGTGCAGTGGATTAAACGGGATATTGTTATCACGAATATATTGCCATACTTGGGCGGAACTCCAATTGGCAAGTGGGTTAAATTTAACTAACTGCCCACCCTCAACACCTGTAAAAACACTGTCGATTTCTGCCACAGCAAGTTGTGCTCGGGTATCATCGCTTTGGTCTTTACGCTGTCCTGTAATCCATGCTGATAAAGTACTGAGTTTTCTTTTTAAAGGCGCAACTTTGCGCACGGTACAGCATTCTTTATGTCCGTCTTCATAGAAGCTAAACAGCCCTTTTTGTTGGCTAAAGGCTTCTAATTGCTGTGTATCAGGGCTGACTAAATGCAGTGAAATACCGTAGTGTTTACGTACTGTATCAAGAAATTGATAGGTTTCAGGGTGTAAACGCCCTGTATCTAAACTAAAAACTTTAGGTTGTTTTGATAACTTACAGAGCATATCAACTAAGACAACATCTTCAGCCCCACTAAAAGAGAGGGCGATATTGTCGCAGTGTGCGAGGGCACATTCTAAAATAGCTTGTGGCGTGTGTGAGTCATAGTCACGCGCCCAGCTTTTGACTTGTTCTGGCGTAACACCCATAACGTTGAACCTCAGTACTGATTAATCTGGTATGGGTAGGAAAATAGCAAACCTTTGTTAGACGATAAAGTAATAAATAATTATAGCCATATATAAAATCTTTATAAGGCAGCGTTTATCAGTATGCGGGGGGGATTAAAATAAGATAAAAAATAGGACACTAATAGAAATTATCAATAATACAATGCCAATTTTTATATTTCGTATTAACTCCTTTTTTTGTATTAAGGGGAGTGGGAAATTAGAAAGGGTATGAGAAGGTAACGTATTGACATTATCTTTTAAAAATTGTGCAATTTCATTAAAAGATTTATTTTTATTAAAAATTTCATTTTCTTGTCCCTCTGGCTTATATTCAAACTCTTCCCCTGTATTTAAATCAAAAACAAATTTATGAAACTTTGTTCCCCCATTAACTTGATCTATTTCTCTAGCAAAAATAATATCATTAATATTTTTAAACTTTATTTTATATAATGTCCAAATATCTTCATAAATAAATAATGTGTTATCTTTAACATAAAAATAGGGGGTTACTCTTTCTAACATAAGTTGCAATGTACCTATAAAGAATGAAATACTAGTAAATACTACAAGGATAGCTAGGTAAATAGAGTGTTCTTCTGTTATTACAAATGAAATAATTAAGACATATAAACCTAAGTACATCAAGATACCTGAAAGAAAAGCTCCTTTTTTTCTAGGCAACTGAGTAAAAAGCATTTTTTTATATGCATTTTTATCCAATAATTTTGCCCTTGATATTGAGATTGCTTTTAAAGAGGTTGGTAATGGAAAATCAGGAAAACTATGAGAGGGTAAGGTATTTACATTATCTTTTAAAAAAGATGCAATATCATTAAAAAAATCATTTTTTTGTTTTTCTGGCTTATATTCAAAATTTTCTCCTGTTTTTAATTGAAAAACAAATTTATAAAACTTTGTGCCCCCATTAACTTGATCCGTTTCTCTAGCAAAGACAACATCCTTAATATTATCTAGTTTTATTTTATAAGATTTCCAAAAAATAGTTTTAGAAATAAATAAAATGTCATCTTTAACATAAAAATAAGGGGTTATTTTTTCTAATTTAAGCCTAAATATTTGTACAAAGTATATAATACTTATAAATACCATAAAAATAACATGGTAGTCTGCGATTATCATGTTTAAAACAATTAAGGAATAACTGATTAAATATATGAATGAATCTAAAAAATATACTTCATCACTATCATTTATCCTTTTTAATCGAGGATAGGGTGTCTTTCTAAATATATTTGTATTTAACAATTTAAATACTTTTAGTGTTAATCTTGATTCTGGAGTTAGGGGTAATGGGAAATTAGGGAAGGAATCAGAAGGGAGGGTTTTTATATGTTGTTGTAGAAACTGTGTAATATCATTTAAAAATTCATTTTTTTACTTTTTTGGCTTATATTCAAATTTCTCTCCAGTATTTAAATCAAAAACAAATTTATAAAACTTTGTCCCACCATTAACTTGATCCGCTTCTCTAGCAAATACAATATCACTAATATCTTCTATTTTTATTTCATGTGGTTTCCAAAAAATAGTTTTATAAATAAATAGTGTGCCATCTTTAATATAAAAATAGGGCGTGGTTTTTTCCAGTGTAAGTTGTAATCTTGCTATAAAATATATAACACCAGAAAACAGTATAAAAATAAGGCTTGAGCTTTCTTTTATTGTGATTGAAAAAAAGAAGAAAGAAAAGAAGCTTAAATATATGAATAAAGTTGAAAAAAAAGATTTTTCCCTAGCTAATTGAGGCGAAGTTATTTTTTTAAACATATTTTTATACAAAACCTGCTTTATATATAAAAAAACTGCTTGAACTATATCAAACAGCTTTCTTTATAAATTTAATATAAATGGATATTTTTAAGCATTAACACTTAATTTACTTAGATTTGTTCTTGTTAAGTTCAATACACTAGGATTAGGATATTTCACTTTTTTAAGAATATCTAAAGCATCTTGATAATACACACAAGCCTTTTTATGTTGTCCCAGCTTTTCATACACTTCGCCAAAATTAGATAGTGCTTCTCCTTCCAGTTCTTTGTGAGCAATCTCTTTTGCAACGGCCAAAGATTTTTGAGCATACTTAATTGCCTTATCAGCATCGCCTAAGTCTGCATAAATACACCCCAAACTGCCTAAGCAAATAATTTGGTTTTTCTTATCATTCGACTTTAAAGTAATCTCTAAGCCTTCTTTAGCATAATGCATGGCTTTATCTTGTTGTCCCAACTCCTTATAAAGACAGCCTAAATTACCTAATAAAATTCCCTGTACCCTTTGATCACCCATTTCCTGTGCAAGTGTGAAAGCCTGCTTGATAGACTCTATTGCCTTATTTGATTTATCTAATGCTTTATAAGCAGCACCCAAATTACCAAGCCAAACAGATTGTACTTGTTTATCTCCTGCATTGTTCGCAGCCACTAAGGCATATTTATAATATTCAATCGCTTTTTCAATTTCTCCTAGTTTTTTATAACTTAAATGTGAATTAAGAGCTAATTCTTAAAAAGCTCCAAAAAAATATAGCTGCTGCAAGCCGTCCAAAAATATGAACCATAAGACCAGTAGTAGAACGGACTTTACTTGCTGATTCTATACCTGACACT
>Ga0193950_1000086_pt1 | contig 25644 bp, 23 predicted proteins | sample BB_1_MG_FD_144485 | JGI IMG/M metagenome (GOLD analysis project Ga0193950, IMG submission 144485) | Microbial mat bacterial communities from the Broadkill River, Lewes, Delaware, United States - BB_1_MG | ecosystem: Environmental > Aquatic > Freshwater > River > Microbial mats | place: USA...
CCAATCAGTACACCGTTTAAATATACCTGATCGATATCATCAATTTTACCCAATGCCAAAACCATTCTCTCATTCAAAAAGGCATCATCCAGTTCAAACTCTAAAGCATAACAAGCATATCCGTCGTAATTTTTATAACCCTGATCTTCCCAAAAGCCAGGTACCATAATATCGTCCCAACTGTCCATTTGAGCTATACTCTTGTGAGCATATTTACCAGTCTTAAACTTCCAGCTTCCACTCAAATCAACATCTAAAGGGATCGCATCCAAATCTATCATTAAGCCAATGTCACCATTAATAATTCCACCTTCTCCACCATCATCGTATACACGAACAGCAATGGTATTGATCTCTTCGATTAAATCGGAAGGCACTTTGTAAGTCTTAAAAACATTATAGGCTGTTGAATATTGCGGTGGAAATTTTCCCGTCATCCCTATTCTTGTTCCATTCACAAAAACCTCATGCACATCATCGATATATCCTACCTGCAAATACAAGGCATGCGTATCTGGCAATTGGTTTATACTAAAAGTCGTTCGATACCATGCGAAACCATCGTATCCATAAAACCCTTTATTTTCCCATGCCGATGGAACGTCAATCCATTCCCAATTGGAATCATCAAAATTCGGATCTGCCCACTCCTGCTTATCTCCAATAGAAAACTTCCATTTCTTTTTCAGATCGCCAACTTTCTTATAATTCTGAGCACTCAAATTCGCAGATATACCAATGAATACAAGAATCATTAAAATCCAACTTCCATAAAATCTCCCTATGCAACCATCTCTATTCATATGCTGATTAATCAAACCAATAATCTATAAACTTCTCAAACGGACTTTTGGTATCCTTGTATCCTTTTTTAATGATTGGCATTGCCACATCACCATCCACAATACCAATTGTTCCTTTGTAGATACCTCCCGGACCAGAATGATCTTCCACAATCACTTCAATTCGGTTAATTCCTCTTCTATCAATTAAATTTTCGGGTATTTCGTAGGCTCTTAAAAGCATATGGTTTCCGCCATATCTGTACCTACTACTCCATTTTCTCAATTCCCGAACCACATCTAATTTTTCTCCATTAAGATATACTTCATCCTCATCATCAATCACACCCAATAGTAACACCTGATTCTTGTCGCTTACATCAGACGGATATCTAAATTCTTTAGAGTAAATTGCTTTTCCATCCATATTGTTGTAACCTCTGGCTTCCCAAAATCCGGGTACAAAAATCTTCCCTGGCTTGTAAGTAATTACCGATTGATTTCTAACATCTACATTCTTGGAACACTCAAAATCCCAGTAACCACTTAAATCAACGCTCATCTTCAACTGATCAAGATCGTACACAATTTCGATATCTCCCCTCACAATTCCGCCCTCATGGTAATCATCAAAAACACGAACTGCAATTACATTATCACCTTCGCGATTCAAAATATCGGTGGGAAGGGGATACATTCTTGGAATATTAAAAGCTGTTTCAACCAATGGAGGAAACTTACCCGATGTACCAACCAGCTTTCCATTCACATAAACTTCATCGACATCATCAATATAGCCCATGCTTAAATACACAAAATCGATCTGATTCGGTACGGATATGTTAAAATGCTTTCTATACCAGGCAAATCCATTGTAATCATGGAAACCATTACTTTCCCAGGTTTGTGGTACAAAAACTCTCTCCCACTTCGCATCATTATGAGAAGGGATGCTCCACGACAGATCATCCCCTATGGAAAACTTCCAGTATCCTTTCAGGTTTACAAGTCCTCTTAAATTCTCTGCAGATACCATACCTGTCTGCAAACTAAAGGCAATTGCCAGTATTGCAATCTTTAAACCTGTTGATATATTGATATTCAATTTCATTAACTCTCTGCTCTTACAATGATTACTACTTCTCGTACTTGGTAAAATTCAAACGCAATGCCAATTCTTGTCCTGTTAATGCAGCACTTGTCTTAATGTGCTTTTTACTCATGGTTTTACGAACGGCTTTTTTCAATTCTTCATCAAATCCAATTACTTTACTTACAACCACCTCATTGTTTTCATTTACAGTACATCTAAGTACGATTAGCTCCGATTCTCCAGCTCTTAAAAAGTCTGTAAAATTCGTATGACTAGCTACTCTTCTAATTTTATTTAAAACAGCAGTCTTTTCTTTCTCAATCTTTTTCGATTCAGGCGTAATTGCCATTCCTAAATTAACAGTTAATAAACATGCTAAAACGATAATTGTGATTCTTATACTTTTCATGACCCTAATTTTTATAGTTTACATTTTGCTTAGAAACTTTTTTAGGAGAATGGAATCGCGCGCCTTCCCTTCCTTCTAATCTTAAATTTCTAATGTAAAATTAGGGCTACTAAACATCATTTATGTCACAGCCAAATCAGCAATTGTCATAAGTTGTCACAAGGTGAATTAATATAGCTTATTCCTTGATATTTGTTACTTGAAACTTGTCACCTGACCCTTGCCATTTGTAACTTTGTACTTTGTACTTGTTACTTTATACTTATTACTTTGTACTTGTTACTTGTTACTTGATACTTGTAGCTTTAGTACACCAATCTATATCCCACACCATGCACCGTTAAAATAATTTTAGCGTGATTCGGATCATCTTCAATCTTCTGTCTTAGTTTCAATACAAAATTATCTATGGTTCTCGATGTTGGTTGATATTCTGTTCCCCATACCTTATCCAACAAATCGTCTCTACTAACGGTTTGGTTCTTCTTATCCCATAAAACATTCAGAATTTCCACTTCTTTACTCGACATCTTTACTTCTGCACCATCCACAAATCCTTCAAAGGATGAAAAGTCTATTTTCAACCTGCCTATTTGGGCATTGGTATTGGCTTCCTTACTATCTACCGACTGAGTTCTTCTCAGAACCGCTCTAATTCTAGCCAACAATTCTCTCAAGCCAAATGGTTTGGTGATGTAATCATCAGCACCCAGCTCCAATCCTAATACCTTATCAATCTCCTCTCCTCTTGCCGTTAGCAATATAATTGGGGTTTGTACTCCAACAGCTCTTGCCTTCTTACAAATGTCGAAACCTGAAATCTTTGGAAGCATTACATCCAATAAAACCAAACTATATTTATTCTCAGTTATTTTCTTCAAACCAAGCTCTCCTTCATCGGCAACATCCACCTGATAGCCTTCGAATTCAAGATTGTCTTTTAAACCCATCAGCATTCCGGGCTCATCTTCTACAATTAATATTGGGTACATAACTTATGTATTTAGCTTCTGTTTATAGGGAAATACAAGGTAAAACAACTCCCCTTTCCTATGGTACTCTCCAAATCTATTTTTCCTTGGTGGGCATCAACAATATGCTTCACGATACTCAAACCAATACCCGATCCTTTTGCTTTATGTGCCAGATCACCTGTGGTCACTCGAAAAAACTTATCAAATACCAGTTCCTGATCCTTCCGATCGATACCAACGCCAAAATCCTTCACTTTAACGCCAAGCATATTGCCCTCTATCACAGTCCCTATTTCTATCTTCTTCACATCAGCACTGTATTTTACTGCATTGTCGATCAAGTTGATTATGGCTTCCGAAACTGCTTCACGATCAACACTCACCTCAGGTAAGCTTTCTACTTTAGTAAAATTGATCTCAAAGCCATTTTTATCAAGATGTTGCTTGTAATTAAAAATCAAACTTTCAATTTCTTCATTTAAATCACATTTCACAAAGTGATAATTTCTCCTACCGCTTTCAATCTTATTAAAATTCAGGATATTATTCACCATTCTCGACAAACGGTTGGCTTCTGTATTGATTACCTTATAGTATTCCTTCTTTTTTTCTTCTGTAGGGATTCTGTCCATTTCCAGGGTTTCCGAATACATATTAATCAAAGCCAATGGTGTTCTAATTTCATGAGATACATTGGAAATAAATTCCGATTTCAATTGAGTCAACCTCATCTGATTGCGAATGTTTCTGTAAACAAACCATGCCCCAAACAACAAAACAAAATCGATAACAATCAGTAATATGATATTCGTTCTAGTACGTTTTTGCACCAAGTCTTCAATCGTATTTCCTTTCATTTGTATGCCCAAATCATACTCAGGCAACAGCCATATTTCCTTTTTCTGACGAATATTCTTATCATCGGCTGCCTGCAATACATTAGAATATACTTCAAACTCACTATTCTCTTTAAATACCGATATATAAAATCGATCCTGAGCAACATTCTGAATCTTTGGTCCCAAATTCTCCCTGATAAATCGTTCTGTATCTATCAAAAAGAAAACAGTACTTACCTTACTTGAATCGTTCAAATGAGCAAAGGCAAAAAGACTTTTATTGGTAAAGTTTGCAGGTAGATTTTCTATTTTTCGGTAACCACTTTTCACATATCGCTGCAAAGCTTCTATTTTGTTCCCATTTGTATCAAATGCACTTTGCAGCTTCATCTTCAACAGTGCAATACTGTCTTCAGGTATTTTCTCTTTGGTATGTATAAGGAAATCCGATGTATCGATAAGAGAGATCGCTTCGAAAGAATAGTTTTTACTCAATATCTGATCGATATCTCCATATTCTTTTTCAAGCTGATTCGCCCATCCACTCAATACATCATCGGAATATTGATTGATGGAAAACATTATGGATTCCAACTGTCCGGAGTAAATGGAGTCGATTACCGCCTCATTCTGACTCAAATTCCCAATCTCGTAAGCCGAAAAAAACAGAGAAGGCAAGACCAATACGAAGGTAAGTACAATACCGATTTTTAATCCGGGTTTTATCATTGATTTTATTTTTGTTTATCCAAATATAAGGATTATCACCGATGATGAACTTGATTCAATTGATAAATTGTTGCACAAAAAAACCGTGATTCGAATGAACCACGGTTTAGGAATTTACAAACAAGTGTCAATAATACACTTGACAATATTTTATTTTACATCATTCGCACACTTTACAACATCTACCTTTCCCTTAAAATACTTGTCTTTAAATCGTAAGGCAACATTAACGAGTGCAATTAAAACCGGTACCTCAACCAATGGACCAATAACTGCTGCAAAAGCAACTCCCGAATTGATTCCAAATACCGCAATGGCAACTGCAATAGCCAACTCGAAATTGTTACTCGCTGCTGTAAACGACAAGCTTGTTGTTTTTGCATATCCTGCTTTAAATTTATTCCCCATAAAAAAGGAAATCAAAAACATGATTACAAAGTAAATGACCAATGGAATTGCTATGCGAACCACATCGAATGGCAATTGCACAATGTATTCTCCTTTTAAAGAGAACATCACAAAAATAGTAAACAACAAAGCAAACAAGGTAAGCGGACTAATTTTTGGAATGAATTTCTTTTGATACCACTTTTTGCCTTTGGCTTTAATACCAAAGTAACGAGTAATCATGCCTGCAAAAAATGGAATTCCCAAATAGATCAATACACTTTCGGCGATTTCGCCCATGGTAATATCAACTACCGATCCTTGCAAACCAAAATATTCTGGTAATACGGTTATAAATACATAAGCATAAACAGAAAAGAACAATACCTGAAAAATACTATTGAAAGCAACCAATCCAGCTGCGTACTCCGGATCTCCTTTCGCCAAATCGTTCCAAACAATTACCATAGCAATACATCTTGCCAAACCTATCAAAATCAATCCTGTCATGTATTCAGGATAGTCCTGTAAGAAGAGAATTGCCAATGCAAACATCAAAGTTGGACCCAATATCCAGTTCTGTACCAAAGAAAGAAGCAGAATTTTACGATTCTTAAATACATCTTTCAATTCTTCATACTTTACCTTAGCCAAAGGTGGATACATCATAATCACCAGACCAATTGCAATAGGTACATTGGTCGTTCCTACCGATAGTTTATTCCAAAAGCCTGCCATCGACGGAAAGAAATAACCTGCTCCTACACCAATAGCCATCGCAGCAAATATCCATAAAGTAAGATATCTGTCCAGAAATGATAATTTCTTGTTTAATGCGCCCATTTTCTTATTTGTTTAGGATATACTCCTCGTTAAATTTTGCGAAATCTCTTCGAATTTCTTCTCTCACTCTTCTAAACACCTCAAATATCTCTTCTTCTGTTCCTTCAGCATAAGCTGGATCGTCGAAACCAATGTGCAAACGCTTTCCAACAGGTCCTAAAAAGGAAGGACAAGCATCTTTTGCTCCACCACATACAGAGATCAAATAATCAACGCCATCTTCCAAAAACTCATCCACCATCTTTGGACGTTGAGAGCTGATATCAACACCAATTTCAGCCATAGCTTTCACAGCCAATGGATGTACTTGATCTGCAATTTTTGTTCCTGCCGAAACTACTTCCAATTCTGGATTAATCTCTCTTAAAATTGCTTCACCCATTTGACTTCTACATGAGTTTCCAGTACACAAAACCAATACTTTCATTCTTCTATTTTCTTTTAGATTTAAGAATGAACAAGACAATTCATCTATCAAGTCTTATTCTGTTCTCCTTTAAATTTCACTAACACACATTATTTTCTGTAGGAGTTATTTCTCTTAAAAAATCTCCAAATAAACTCTTCAATTTACTAATTCCCTCCTCATTCAAACAGTACTTAATCTTCAATCCTTCCACATCTCCCTTTATCAATCCTATTGATTTTAATTCCTTTAAATGCTGAGAAACGGTTGTTCTACTTAAAGGAAGAAAATCAGATATATCACCAGAAATACAAGTAGATGTCGCCGCCAGGAATTGCAATATTGCAACTCGTGCCGGATGAGATAAAGCCTTTGCCATTGCAGCTATTTCCTGTTGTTCTGTTTCGAAAAGTTCTAGTTTCTTCATATGATATTATCTCTTATTACTAATGACGCAAACATACGACATAGTTTTGAGTTTGCAAACCAAATTTTCACATTTTACAATTTCTTAACACTAAAAAAGGTCATACCATTAAATGGCATGACCTCTTCTTGATTATTTATAAGTAATTAAAAACCAATCTTAATCCCAAAGCTTCCGGTAAGATAGGTATGCTTGTCAATATCTCCACTCTCGAAAATAGTATTATAGCTAAAATCGGTAAAGAACCATGCTTTTTTGTCCAATCGTACCATAAAACCGGCTTGAGGAGCAAAGCCAAAAGCCCAACCATCATCTTCAAATGCAATAGACCCAATCTCTAATCTCTCCTTTATATAGTAAGCTCCGGTACTTACTCCAACATAAGGAACTATTTTAGCATCTTGCTTATCTAGACCTAAATAATATTTCCCACTTACCAATATTGGTGTTGCATCTAAATATTTAAAACCCGATCCGGTATATGTTGTATTGCCTGTTTCGTAGCTAATTTTCCCTGATTCCTCATAAAAATGAGAATAACTTAAATCCATACCTAAACTCAAATTCTTGGCTACAAATCTTTCAAATCCAAATTGTCCTCCTTCTAAACTAAACTCATCTGCATAATTTTTAGAATCATTTAGTGTTAATCCTGTTTTCCATGCTATCGAAACAAAACCTCTTTTTTGTGCCAAAGTGTCTAATGATGTTCCAATGGTAATAAGTGCAATAATTAATATGCTAATCTTTTTCATACTCCGCTAATTTTATTGTTGTGATAAATAAGGTGATTGCTCAAACATTTGGTCGATACCTTCCAGCATTCTCTCATCAAGCCCGTAAGAAGCAATTCCATTGAATAAGCCATTCCAAATTACAGGAACATGATTCTCTTCATCAATCTGAACTGGCTGAATCATATCCACAACTAAGGTTCCCGTTGAGTAAGAATACACTCCCCAGTATGGAGGGTAATAAGGCGAATATCCAGGTCCAATCCATGGAAAACCCCAATATCCCCAATCATACCAATCCCAGTAATCATACCAATCTCCTGGGTACGGATAAACGGCATAAATATCTCTCTCCATTAAACTGATCGTTACAATTACATCAGGATCTTCAGATCCATCCGCATTTTCTTCCAATCGAATATATCCCATCTTCTCGAAATTTTCAGCAACCTGCTTTAATACCGCTTCATCAAATTCTTCTCTTGATTCTGATTTTATACTTACCTCAGGTACATAAACAACTGTATCTGGCATCACATAAGTTTGAACACCTTCAAAGTCAAAACTCTCGTCATATCTTGTTACGATTGTATCCAATTCATCAACATATTCAGCTCCCTCATCATCACATGACGCCAAAAGTGCCATACTCATCATAGTTATTCCTAACAAATAAATACTACGATATCTCTTCTTAATTGAATTTCTCATTTTCTAAATTTTAATCATTCTACAATTACTATTTCATCCGGATTCACCTGACAGAATGCAAATTACAGACCAAAAAAATCAGATATTTAAAGTTGTCGACCAACTCAAATGGAACGTCGTTCAACACAATAAGATCGAAGGCAAACAAAAAAAGTCCCTCTCGATATGAGAAGGACTTTTCATTCCATTTGTTATAATTTCTTATAAACGAGCTTCTAAAATTTCGGCAACATCCGTTACTGCAACATCTGGAAGCATACCAACATATCCTCTTTCTTTAAATCGATTCGAAATGATATCAATGCTATCCTGTCCAACATTGTGATCACTCAAACGAGTAGCGATACCAACACTTTGGAAGAATTCTTCTGTTTTCTGAATTGCCAATGTTTTTCTCTCCTCATCAGAACCTTCAGTAATATTCCAAACTCTTTCGGCATACTGCAATAGTTTCTCCCCTCTTTGTTCTTTCAGTTGAGTCAACAATCCAGGAAGAACAATTGCCAAAGTTACGGCATGATCAATACCATGAAAAGCGGTTAGTTCGTGACCAATCATGTGAGTTGCCCAATCACTCTTAACACCCATTCCAATCAAACCATTTAATGCCATGGTAGCTGCCCACATCAAGTTGGCTCTGTTCTCATAATCTGGAGTCTCGGTAGCTACTGCCTTAGGACCTTCTTCAATTAGGGTCAATAACAAACCTTCGGCAAAACGATCCTGAACTGGTGAATTAACTGGGTAAGTCAAATACTGCTCCATTACATGAACGTAAGCATCTACAATACCATTTGTAATTTGTCTCATTGGCAAAGAGTAAGTTGTTTCCGGATCTAAGACTGAAAATTTAGGGAACAACAACGGATTACCAAAAGCCATCTTTTCTTTTGTAGCTGCTTTGGTAATTACCCCGCCACTATTCATTTCCGAACCAGTTGCTGCAAGAGTAAGTACTGCTCCTATTTCGACAGCAGAATCAATATTTGCTCTTTTAGCCAAAATATCCCACTCATCTTCACCTTTATAGTTAGCTGCTGCTGCAATAAACTTAGTTCCGTCCAATACGGAACCTCCACCAACTGCCAAAAGAAAGTCAATCTTTTCATCACGTACGATATCAACTGCCTTCATTAAGGTCTCAAAATGAGGATTAGGCTCAATACCACCAAATTCGGTTACATTAAAATCTTTTAATGCTTCCATAACCTGATCGTAAACACCATTTTTTTTGATGCTTCCGCCACCATAAGTCATTAATATTTTAGCATCCTTAGAAATGTGCTTATCTAATTCAGCAATTTTTCCTTTTCCAAATAATACCGTTACCGGATTGTAAAAATCAAAATTTTCCATCTTTATCTATTTATTTTATAATTATTATTTCTTCTTTAAAGCTTTTACCAATTCCTTAGCCATCAACAGATCTGATGCTGGATTTTGTCCTGTAATTAGTCGTTCATCAACTACAACATATTCCTGCCAATTGGCAGCACATGAGTAATTGGCACCTTTCTCTTTTAAGGCATCTTCTAACAAAAAAGGAACCTTTGTATCAGTTCCAATAGCAATTTCTTCGCAATTGCTAAAGCCAGTTACATTTTTCCCATCAACAAGAAATTTGCCCTTAGATGTTTTCACATTTAACAACCCAGCTCCTCCGTGACAAACTGCGCATACAAACCCTCCATTTTCGTATATATTCCCAGCAATTCCCGCTATTTCTCTATTATGTGGTAAATCAAAAACGACTCCATGACCTCCTGGAAAATAAATGGCATCATAATCCTTAGGATTTACCTCACTAGGTAATTTTGATGCATAAAATTTCTCACCTGCCTCTTTATCCTTTAAGAAACTTTGAACTTTAGGATCATCCAAATCCAATTTTTTAACTGGAACTGTACCTCCTTTAGGAGATATAAAATCTATATCTATTCCATTTTTAATTAAATGAAAATAGGGTACTGCTACCTCTAACACATAGCATCCAGATTCCCATCCATTCTCATCTTTAAAATGACTTGTTAAAGCAAACAATACTTTTGGCATAACTTTCCTGAAATATTTTAACACAAATTTAAGACCTTCTCATGTATAAATAAAGTTATTCTTTTTATACTTTTATATAAATTTATTTATTCGACATGGTAAATCTTGAATGGTACAGAACATTTAAAGCAATATATGAACGAGGCACATTAACTGGTGCAGCTGAAACTTTACTACTTACACAACCTGGAGTTAGTCAACAGCTTACTGCACTCGAAACTTATATGGGTGTAAAATTGTTTGAGCGTAAACCTCGAAAAATGTTACCAACACCTCATGGAATTCAGTTGTACAATCAAATTGAAGATGCCATAATCAGATTGGAAAAAACCGAAGAGAATTTTAAGCGAAGAACCTTAAAAAATAGACCTACTGCCAGAGTTGGAATGCCCATGGAAATGTTTAGTTATGCATTTGCATCCATATTGGATCAACTAGACATGAATGTTGAGTTCACTTTTGGAGAAACCGAAAACCTGCAGGATAAATTATTCAAAAAGCAACTGGATTTAATTATTACCACACTACAACACAATTATCAAAACATTGAATACAGACATTTGTGCAGAGAAGCAGTGATTTTAATATGTAGTAAAGATTTGGATACAGTTCCTTTTAATCGCTTTATTTATGAGAAAAAAGTAGATGAAGCTGAAAAATGGCTTAGCGAACAAAATTGGTACTCCTATTCTCATAAAATGGAAACCATTAAATCATTTTGGATGGACAATTTCAAAAAACGTCCTTATTTTAAACCCAGGTATGTCATTCCAAATCTTACTGCAATTTTGAGTGCAATTCAACAAAACGAAGGTTTGTGTTTGTTACCTTTAAGTGTTTGCAATGAATTGTTAGAAACTGGAACAATTAAGGAATTGTGGCAAGGAGTGCAAACCACGTACTACGATAAATATTTCGCGATCCAGACTCAAAGTAAAAACCTAAAACAAGTAGAAGAAATTATAGATAAAATAATAAGTAATAGTAAATAAAAGAAAATGAAAAAAATATATCACCTTGGAAATTGCACAACTTGTCAACGCATTATTAAGGAATTGAATTTAGATTCTGAAATTGTACAACAAGACATTAAATTGGATAAAATAACATCTGAACAATTGGAAGAGATGGCTAAACTATCCGGTTCTTATGAGAGTTTATTTAGCCGCCGCGCTATGAAATACAAAGAACTTGGGCTTAAAGATCAAAATTTAACCGAAGATGATTATAAGAATTACATTCTATCTGAATACACATTTTTGAAACGACCAGTCCTTTTAATCAATGATAAAATATTTATTGGCAACTCGAAAAAGACCGTTGAAAATGCTAAAACGGAACTAGAATCCAATTAAAGAAGAACTTCCTTAATTTTGTAAATAGATGATTAAATAATAACTTATGCCTTGTTATTCAAAGAAATTACTTCGAATAACACCTATTTAAAGATCTTTTTACAATTGATTCTTAACCTTAAAACTTTTACATATGCCCTATTTAAAAGTTCAAACTAACAAAAGTTTTTCAAGCAGAAAACAACAAGATTTTCTGAAAGAATGCTCCACATTAATTTCTTTCGAACTGGGAAAACCAGAGAAATATGTAATGACAGCATTTGAGCCTAAAATTGAGATGACCTTAGGAGGAATGGATGATCCAGCCATTTTTCTTCAACTAAAAAGTATCGGATTACCAGATACTAAAACAAAAGATTTATCGAATAAGTTTGCGTGTTTGGCTGAAGAGAAGCTAAAAATTCCAAAAGACAGAGTGTATGTTGAATTTATGGATGTGCCAAGAGGCTTTTGGGGCTGGAATGGAATTCTATTTTAATTTAAAACGTTTGAAAAATAATTTTCAGTTAATTTTTTAACAATTTGAAAGTATTTTATTGTTTTTATTCGGATTTTATACATCTTTACATCAGAAATTAAAAAAAAGAGATGACGATATTAGTTTACAAACACAAGAAACAGATTAAACGCAATAAACAGTTGTGATAAAACTTGTATGTAGAATAATGTAACGCTCATAAAATATAGAAGCCTGCAGAAATTCTGCAGGCTTTTTTTGAACTTATAATTCTAAAAAACATAGTAAAGCAAATACAATAACAAACACTCCAATTGAATTGGATTACAAAAAACTACTAACCAATGAGAGTTTTAAAATTTGGCGGAACATCAGTAGGTTCGCCTGAAAGAATTAAAAATTTGGCTCAACTTGTCCAGACGGATGAGTCCAGAATTATCGTTTTATCAGCAATGGCAGGAACCACAAATGCCCTGGTTGAAATTACGGAACTATTGTATCAGGAACAGAATGATTTAGCTAACGAAAAGATCACTGAATTAGAACAGCAATATAGAGATAGAATAGATGATTTATATGCAAGCGAAGAATATAAATCAAAAGGAAATGAGCTAATTACATCTCATTTTAATTACATCCGAAATTTTGTTTTCCGAAGCTTTACCACACTTCAGGAAAAGGCGATATTGGCTCAGGGAGAATTGATTTCAACTGCAATGTTTCACTACTATTTGTCAGAATCTGGAGTTAATTCAGTATTCCTACCTGCCCTAAACTTTATGAGAATAGATAAGGATGGTGAACCAGATTATTTCTATATCAAAGAAAATTTAGACAGAATTCTTAGCGAAGAAACAGAACACAATCTATACATTACTCAGGGTTTTATTTGTAGAAATGTTTATGGCGAGATCGACAATTTAAAGAGAGGTGGAAGTGACTACACAGCCTCATTGATAGGATCTGTTTTGCAATCAGAAGAGGTTCAAATTTGGACTGATATAGATGGGTTTCACAACAACGATCCAAGATATGTTGAAAATACCAAAGCACTTGAACAATTATCCTTCGACGAAGCTGCTGAGTTAGCCTATTTTGGTGCTAAAATTATGCACCCTTCGAGTATCATGCCTTGTAAATCACAAAGTGTACCTGTACGCTTAAAAAACACTCTAAGTCCAACAGATGCAGGAACCTTAATCTCCAATGATCTGGTTGGAAAAGGGATTAAAGCTATTGCTGCTAAAGATGGAATTACAGCAATCAAAATTAAATCGGGTCGTATGCTTTTAGCTTACGGATTCTTGCGCAAAGTTTTTGAAGTATTCGAAATTTACAAGACTCCGATAGACATGATTACCACATCGGAAGTTGCCGTTTCTTTAACTATTGACGATAATTCGAATTTGAAGGAAATAGAAAGCGAATTGGCTAAATACGGAAGCGTTGAAATAGATCAAAATCAATCAATTATTTGTATTGTTGGTGATTTTATTTCGGAATCAGCAGGAAGTGCTAAGAAAGTTCTTGGTGCCCTAGAAAACATCCCTTTGCGTATGATTTCATATGGCGGAAGCAAACACAATATCTCGGTATTAGTAAATCAGGAAGACAAGATTGCTGCTCTTCAGGCATTAAGTAGTCAATTGTTCTAATGTTACACTTTCAACCAATTTTTGATCATGTTCAACAGTAAGAGAATAGAAAAATTCAATAATATAGATACTCCATTCTATTTCTATGATATGAATATTTTGGAGCAAACTCTTAATACAATTCAAAACGAATCCTCTAAGTATGGATATCATGTTCACTATGCCGTAAAGGCAAATGCAAATCACGATATCATGAAAAAAATTCAATCCTATGGATTTGGTGCCGATTGTGTGAGTGGTAATGAAATCAACCGATCTTTAGAATGTGGATTTACATCGGATAAGATCGTTTATGCAGGTGTAGGTAAATCAGATAAAGAAATACGAACTGCTCTTGATTCTGATATATTTTGCTTCAATTGTGAATCGATACCAGAAATGGAATTGATTAACGAATTAGCAGAAGAAGCGGGTAAGACAGCAAGAATTGCCATTCGTATCAACCCGAATGTAAATGCCAATACACACCATTACATTACAACTGGAATTGAAGAGAATAAATTTGGAATTAACCGATGGGAATTCGAAAGTGTTTTAGAAAATCTGCAAGTACTAAAAAACCTTAAACTAATTGGTTTACACTTTCATATTGGATCTCAAATAACCGACTTAAGTGTTTTTAAAGGTCTTTGTTTAAGAATTAATGAAATTCAGGAATGGTTTACCAATCGACAAGTATTCGTAGACCATATTAATGTAGGAGGAGGATTTGGAGTTGATTATGAAAATCCAGATGAAAATCCAATTCCTGATTTTCCAACATTCTTTGGAATCTTTGATGAATTTTTGAATTTAAAACAAAAACAAGAACTTCACTTTGAACTAGGACGTTCGGTTGTAGCCCAGTGTGGAAGTGTTATTTCTAAAGTTCTTTACGTTAAAAATGGTGTGAACACCAAGTTCGCCATTTTAGATGCTGGAATGACAGAATTATTACGACCTGCACTTTATCAAGCCTATCACAAAATTGAAAATATTAGTTCCAATGGTTCTATCGATAAATATGATGTGGTTGGACCTATTTGCGAATCATCCGATTGTTTTGGTAAATCTGTAGATTTGCCTGCAACTAAAAGGAATGATTTAATTGCCATAAGAACTACAGGAGCCTATGGTGAGGCAATGGCTTCAAGATATAATTTAAGAGATATTGCTAGCTCGATATTCTCAAATAAAATAGATTCAATTTAAGGAATAATTTAAGGCAATATTCGTTATGGATATTGCCTTTCTCACTTTAAACCAATCTTTTTGAGTAATGTTTTAGAAGGTACAATAAACAAGGAAAGATTATAAAACACACCTCCTTTTGCATAAGAATCAATGATATTATTCTCGTTGGTAAGCTTACTTCCCGATAAACTAAAAGTGTGATTTTTGTTAGTCACATCAAAATTAATATTTGTTCTGTAACCACTCTCCAATGATAACCACAACCAATCTGTAATTCCCTTATCAATCTCTATTGAGAAGTTCACATCGGACCTTCTCAATTCTAATGTTTTAAAATCATTTAATGCAGGATCATCTAAGTGTATACTGTAACTTCCTCCTTTCAAGTAGGTTTTTGCATTGATAAAACAAAGCTTAGAAGCCTGATAACGCAACTTTATTTTTGCTGGTAAAAATGCTTCCACACCCCACTTGTCAGCAAAGGTGTGATTGTAAGCAAATACTGGGAAAATTAAAGGATCTCCAAAAGTATATGAAAATGCAACTCCTACACCCCATGATTTATACTTGTTTACCTTCCAACCAATAAGTGGAGAAACCTCCATTTTTAAAAAGGTGTATTTACTTACGTTTCCAATATGTTCTTTCCAGTAATCGCCCTTTAATTTTGCATTGAAACGAACCATGAAATACTTGTTTCTTCTCAGTTGAGTCATCAAATATATACTCCCTCCAAGGCTTTTTAAATTTTTATCATCAAGACTTCGATACAATGGATAACTAGTACTTTCAATATTTTTAAAGTGTATTTCTTCGTCACTATATTCGAAACTACCTGCGATTTTTAGATTTTTTTTCAGCCAAATGGGAAAGCGCAGTTTGGTTTTAAAAACCCGATTGTAATCAATTTCTCCCTCCCCTTTACCATAAATATCCGAATTTGATCCAATATCAAAATTCGAATTCGCATGATATGACACTTCAAATCCTCTTACTGGTCCTACTCCATCTACACTTGGGTTCCAATCATAGTTGGTAGAATCTGATTCGATTTGAGCTATCACCGAATTCCCAAATAAAATCACTAAAGATAGTAATAGGAGAAATTTATTGAAATTCATGCAAATTCTACTTTATTAAATTTAAATCTTACCAATCAAAACGAGAACAATTAATTTTTAGTATTTCTATTAAAACCAAAAACCTAAACTAACGTAATTCAAAACTTTCTCTTTTTTATTCGAATACATTAAAGAAAACTCCATAGGACCAATCAAGCTATTGTATGAATAAGTTAAACCTACACCTCTAATCCATTCTCCTTCATCTAAAGAATTATTAACGTCATCGGTAAGTTTTCCAAAATTGGCTTTTAGTACCAAGTAGTTATTTTTAAATAATTCGTATTGAAAATCACTTCTGAACACAAATGAATTTGTAGTAGCCATTTCCATTCTATCCAGTCCAACAAATGGAATCTGAATATCAAAATAATCCGTTTGATCAATACCTCCGGTATAAGTCATAAAAAAATCTGGAATATTTTTACCCCAAATAACTCTACCATAAAACTTTGGATAAATTGTTAATGCAGGACTTACACTAATCGCTTTTTGGAATTTTAAATAGGCTATAGATGCAGGTCTCTCCATTCCATCCAAACTTGCTCCATTATTTGTTACCAATTTGTATTCTCCATACAAACTAACTCCTTTTTTAGGATAGTAAGCCTTTTCATGTGAATCCACCCTTAAAAATGCATAATATGAAAAGAAAAAATCATCTTCATTAGTTTCATTTTCTGGAATATTAACCATAGTAAAATTAGAAGCAACCTTATAGTATTCTGCCTTTACACCAATTCCCACAGAATATGATTCTTTCAAAATAGAATGTGTATTTATATCCAACCTAACGTAATCTAAATCAAAATTCCCTACTTTTTCTCCGTCTTCATAAGCATTAACTTCCCAGTCATTATATTCTGCTTGTAGTGTGAGTCCCGGTTTTAATCCATTATCAATAGAATAGGTTGTAACAAATCGTGGACTCTCTGCCAGTTTTAAATCGAAGGATAATTGCGATCCACTTCTTAACTTATTACGAAATGTGGTATTCAGCAAAACACCAGCTTGATTATCAGAATCGTATCGCAATCCCACATTAAATCTTTTAGTTGTTCTTTCTTTAACTCGAACTTGAAGAGATTTGGTCTTATTCCCTACCATTTTAAAATCGACATGATCAAAATATCTACTTCCAAATCCACGATTTATTCCTTTCTGTAATTGGTACAAACTCACTTCGCCAGGAGTATCCAAATTTAATTTACCCGATAAGAGAGAAATACTTACTTCATTCAAACCTTCAAATTCAATATTTTTAACGTAGTAGCTTGTTGAATCAACCGGAGGTTTGTATTTTTTTATCTTATTCTTCTTTAATTTATATTTATCTTTTAAATCTTTAAAGGCAGGAATAAAGGTTCGTCCAATTTCTTCTCCTTTTCGGATCAAGGAATCTGCCTCATCAAAACTCCCAACTGAATAATTATTAATGTCAGGCTTAATGTAAACATCAACAAAGTCAATATTTTTCTTAAATTCTTTTAAAGACATTAGTGATACTGTTTGATTGATAACATCTAAAAAAGAATTTAATTCCTCCTTTGATTTTGGTCCTGCCTGAACATCAACACCAATAACAATATCGGCTCCCATTTCAACCACTTCCTTTACTGGGAAATTGTTCACCATTCCTCCATCAACTAACAATTTTCCATCTATTTCGATAGGTGAAAACACGGTTGGAATTGCCATACTTGCTCTCATGGCTTCAGGCAAATATCCTTTATCCAAAATTACGGCCTCTCCCGTTTCTAAATCTGTAGCAACACAAACAAAAGGAATGGGTAATTTTCTAAAATTATCAACATTATGATATTCTATAGATAATCGCTCAAATAAATTAATTACATTTTGACCTTTCACAATTCCACTTGGCAATTCAATACCTTTAGGCTTAATCGGAAATGACAACACATGTCTCTCGTAATTTTGCTTGGCAAGAAAAGGGACATGTTTACGGGATACCTCATCTGCTAAAAGTTTATCCCAGTCTTGACTTAGAATCATTTTTTCAATATCGACTGCAGAATAACCAATTGCATAAAAGCCACCAATAATACTCCCCATACTCGTCCCGGAAATGTAATCAATAGGAATTCCCAACTCATCAATCACCTTAAGCACACCAACATGGGCAAAACCTTTAGCACCACCACCACTTAATACCAAACCAATTTTTGGTCGTTCTTTCTTTTGTAAACTATCAACATTTGATTGCGCAACACCTTTTGTTAAGAAAGAGACAACAATCAGACAAAGTAAAATGTACCTCATTAAATTTAAAGTTCAGAAATAAATATAAAATGTGTGGGGATTCTATTTTTAATAGCTTGAATACAAAGCCATTTCTTCAAACAATAATACAAATTCCTTTTTAAACTTAAAAATGTATCAATTGTTAATATTCAATATCATAAAGAATAAAAAAACCTCTCTTTCGAAAGGCTTCCCTATTTTTATAGTAATAATAATTTTAATTATCCATTTTTAAATCTTCAGCAAGCTGTAGGGTATTAATTGCTTCCGGTCCATTTTTCACTTTCACACGAATAGCCTTCAATCCATATACTCCTTGCAAATCTTCTAAGTCAAGTTGTTCAATCTTATCTTCAAAATAATCTCCGGCAATTAGATATTCCAAATACCTTAAATACTCTGTCATTTCACTTTCCTGACTAAAAATTATGGCAAGCATATCTGGCTGTGTTAATCGCTCATTTGTTCCTTTTATTACAGCTTTATCAATGCGTTTTTTAACAATTTCATATCTTATATTGTAGGCTCCATCAACATCAAATTGCTTCTCATCCTGACGGAAACGTATAGCTAATGGCTGGGAGTGAACAAGGATCAAACCAGTCGTATCCAAAGGAATTGGCAAGAATTTTTTAAGAGCCTTCGTTTTTCGTGCCAACTCTGCACTAATGATCAATTGCCATAAACGTAGATTTTTCAAATAAATACGATCAAAACTTTGGTTATTTGCAATGCTATGACCGATATAAATATTGTGTTCTACTCCGTCAGTTCTATATTTTTCAAAATAATGAGGAAACATCAATTGAGCTTTTTCCTGCTCTTTCTCTATATAAGAGGTTACACAATCATTAATCAATCCTAAACTATCTTCAAAATCCTTACGTCGTTTATATACAATATTTAATTCAGGATCAACATTTTGCCTATAGATATTTACTGCATTTCTTACCTCATCCCCATCTTTTTCAAAATGAGAAAATAGTGGTTCAACATCATGGCGAACAAAATTTAAAACATTCATTTCATCTCCTGATGAAAGTCCATCCCGGATGCTCTTAATAAAGAAATCAATTTTGTAAATCAACTGATCGTAAATAGGCATTTCCCTAATTTCGTATACCGCTGTCAGAACCTTACGAATCAATTGTAATTGTTCCACCAAATCATCCTGAATGGTTTGATTTCTTATCACAGATGAATGACGCACATCAATTGCACCATACAAAGGATGAACATTAGGGAATACGATTTCTTCCATCCTTGCATTTTCACCTGCCACTCTCTTCCCTAATAAATTTGCAGCAGCTTGCTGAAATCTCCACTCAACACTTGGATGTATTGCCGTACACTCTTCCTTAATGGTCGCTTCAATCTTATTTTTCAATTCATCACTAGTACGTTGCAGAGCAATCGAGAAAACAGGAATAATATCTTTAATAATTCTCAGTTTTGTAAAATTGATATCAAAAGCTTTGGTAGATCCCAATTCCATCATACCAATTAGTTCTCCCTCAAATTCTAAAGGTATTACACTTATATTACGAATTCCTTTATCTAGTAAAGCCTTCTCAATTTTTCCCGGATTTTTTACCTGTGATAAATCATTTATTAACTCAGGAGCACTAGAGCGACCAGCTTCTTCATAAAATGTTCCTTGATAAGCATCGCATTTATACTTGTTGGGATCTAAAAATCCATGCCAAAAATTAGAGGGGTTTTCTACATTCCCCTGATTCATACCTATGGCAATTACACCTAAATTTAAATTCGGCAATGACAATAATGAGCGAATACTTTGTTCTAAATCAATAAAATTATCTTTATTAATGATTGCCGATTTTTCAAGTAATTGCGATTTTAAAGATGAGATCACCTCTATTTGAGTCACATCAACATACCAAAAAGATAAAAATCCACAGAAAGTAAATTTGTCAAGCGGAAGAGTTTTAAGCCAAAAATCCATATTCAATGGATCATTAATCATTTGATGGATTTGATCTTCGCTAAGCTTCGGAAGTTTTCCTTCATATTTAAGTTCTAAACATGAATTATCGAACTCCAGTTTATAATATTTAACTAATCCGTTAAGTTTATCAGTTACTTTATACATGAATAAATAATCCATTTCCAATCCGAAATTGTAATATTTCGGAAGGATCATCATGTATGCGTACATCAGCATCGTAAAAGTCTTAAAGCACTCATCCTGATGTTTTTGCTCCACCAATTCTATCTCATAATTTTCATTGTTATACAATTCCAAATACTTTGGTGTATGGTAAAAATTATCATCGTCGAAAGGTGTAGAAGCCACTCCAATCCCATTTTCGTACTGAATTGGAGTTATCAAATATGACATCAGGTGATGAATTTCATCTTTAAACCTCTCCGTATCTTCAATAGGAAAGTCAATCCTTGCTAACTCAGGTGTTTTCTCAACTAATTCCAAAATGGATTTACCATGAATACAAGATCTTGTACTACAACCTGTTTCTGCCTTAATTCTTTTAATCAAAGGAAGAAAACTTAATGATTTCTTGAAAGGAACTTCTTTATTGGTCAATATTAATTGATCTAACTTCATGAGTTGAAAATTTGTCCGACACTTAAACTACAAAAATAGTTGTTTTTACATATACTTAAAAGTCAAAAATGTCTTCACTCCGACATTTAAAGGATTTTTAACAATTACCATTATCTCCAAGATACTAAAAATGCGAATAGATTCAGAAAATGATTCTATTCGCATGATTATTAAAATTAATTCTTAAAATTCTGTTGCCATTACTCTTGCCTTTTCTGATGACGATTTCACTATTTCATTCACATCTAAATTTCCCATTGCCACACCCTCAACCGGAATAAGCTTCAAGTCTGAAATTCCTATAAAACCTAGTACAGTTTTCAAATATCGATGACCAAATTCCATTTCCACCGCATTCCCATTACTATAGATTCCTCCAGATGCTTGAATATGGATCGCTTTTTTACCTTTCAATAAGCCTTCTGGTCCATTTTCGGTATAATGAAAGGTTTTGCCTGCTTGCAGAATAACATCAATGTAAGCCTTTAATACAGGTGGAATAGAAAAATTCCATAATGGACTAACAAAAATATAAGCATCTGCAGCTATAAATTGTTCTAAAAGGAGATTTAAACTTCCCAAAAATGATTTCTGATCGGTGCTTAACTCTTCTAGACTTCCTCCATTTTGTAATACTCCAAATGCATCAAAGGCAGTAGCACTCAATAATGGTACATCCGTTTCAAAAAGATTCAATTCTGTAAGCTCATCCATAGGATTCTGCTGTTTGTACTCCTCAATAAACTCTCTTCCCACTTGCAAACCAAATGATTCCTCTTCGGTTTTTGGATTTGCTGTTATATACAATACTTTTTTACTCATAATTATCTATTTAAAAGAAGTTAATAGCTCCTTAAGATTATTTACAAGACAAAATTAAGGAGTGTTTAGAAGGTAATAAATGGATTAAATAAGGGTAATCTTGTACTTTTATTCACAAAGGATTCATCAATATCCAATCATAAACAAAAAAGCTCGTAACAGTTATTGTTACGAGCTTTTTAAAATTATTGGGAATTAATAATTACAAATATGTTTTTAAATCAGATATTACCATATCAAAACCACTAAGTTGCTTTTCTATTAATTCAATATCAAAAGATTGAATAGCCATATCCAATTCCTTGCAATATTCATCTAAAACTCCACATGATTTCTTAAATGCAAATGCAGATAAATTTTTACTGAAATTTTCGATTTCATAAATAATTAAATCGTCCTTAATTTTAATCCATTCAGGTAAAAAATCACCTTCCAAATTGGATATTACCTCTGGTAAAACAGCAATGCATTCTCCTGAGAGCTTTACCTCCTCTTTGATAACTTCTGTTTCTACTTCATCCAAATATCGATAAGGCAAAAAGCGCTTCAGTACACCAAATACATCTTTTCTGAAAACTGGTTTTTGAAGATATTCATCGAACAAAGCATGAATTCTATCTAGTTCATCATTCATAATTGATGCAGTAAAGGCAACTACTGGAATATCCTTCCAATCTTCATTATTCTTAATCACTTCTGTTGCATCATAACCATTCATGCCTGGCATACGGATATCCATAAAAACAATATCCGGTTGCTCAGTTTCCATCATTTCAATAGCCTGTTCACCATTTTCAGCTTCGAAGAAAGTAACATTTTTGAATTCTATAATTCTCTTCAAAACCAAAATATTGAATTTTAAATCATCTACTATTAGAATTTTACAAGGCTCCAATGTAAAATTATTCAATTCTTTTGTTTGCTGATCTTCCTCTGCTGAAACCTCTGCAATTTTCACATCCTTAAAATTGATTGTAAATTTAGAACCACGACCAACTTCACTTTGTAAACTAATTTCTCCATTTAACTTTTTAAGTAAGCCTCCAACGATAGTTAAGCCTAAGCCGGTTCCTTCGTAATATCTATTACTCTGTCCACTTTGCTGTGTAAAAGCTTTAAATACATTTTCTTGCTGATCTTCCTTTATTCCAATTCCTGTATCTTCTACATTAACAAATAAATTAATCGCATTAGGGTCGCTAGTCTTAACTGCCGAAACCGAAACATGAATGTATCCTTTAGAGGTGAATTTAATGGAGTTACCTACCAAGTTAAATAGTATTTGGTAAAAACGTACCTCATCCATATAGATGTATTGAGGTACCGAACTATCGACCGTAATATTAAAAGCTAAATTGTTTACCTCTAATTTCTGCTTAAAAACCTGTTTAATTTGATTGATTACAATTTTGCATTGCATTGGTTCCAACTCAATATTCATTTTACCTGACTCAATTTTAGACAGATCAAGAATATCATTAATCAAGGCTAATAAATTCCTTCCACTAGTTAAAATGGTATGCAGATAATTCTTATGCTGAGGATTTTCGACATTAGAATGCAACCATTCACTAAAGCCAAGAATCGCATTCATTGGAGTTCGAATTTCATGAGATACATTCGCTAGAAATTCCGATTTCGCTTTTGATGCCTGTTCAGCCTTATTTTTTTCTACCTGTAGTTGCTTTTCTTTTTCTTTTAAATCAGTAACATTTCTAACAATCACGAGTACTTCCTCTGAGTTCAATTTAACAAATCGTGCTTCAGAATACAACATCTTATCCCGATTAAAACTGCTAAAATTAAACATGAAATCTCCTTTTACAAGACACTCTTCAATTGCAGAAATAAAGGAATTACTCAATTCATCGTTTAAAACATGACATATTGAATTTATATCTTTACTTCGCAATTTCTCGAATAAACTTTCTTCACATTTCGATTGAAATGCAATGACTTCTCCATCGCGCTTTAATTTTAAAATTTCGTCCGGAATAGAGTTAATAATACCACGATTTTCTCTTTCACTAAGAATAAGGTTGGTTTGAATTTGATTTCTTAGAAATGCAGTAGAAATAATACTGCTAATGGTTCTAAGTAATTCAATCTCTGATTTTGACCATGGGTGATTGGAGTTGCACTCATCGAATCCAATAAAACCAAACATATTACCAGAGATCACCAACGGCAAAACAATTATTGATCTTATTCCTTGAGGTTCAAGAATTACTCTTAAATCATCAGGCAAATCAACAATAGTTTCCGAATAAATAAGACCTTCCTCTGCCAATAACTTTTTCCACGATGGAATGCTAGCATACGGAATATCTTGTAAATCCGCTTTTTTAGAATCTATTCCTTTATTACACCATTCATAAGTGTTACTTGTTAATTGTCCATTACTACTATTTTCGAAAATATAAACCCGACTAACTCCTGTATGCTCACCAATTATTCGAACGGTTTCATTTGTACTACTTTCAAAATCATCAAGGGAATTGTAATTTACCGATATTTCAGTTAAAATTTCTTGTTGATTTAAGTTTCGTGCAATTTCAAATTCATTTTTCTTTCTCTCGGTAATATTGTGAGCAACAATAATAATTTCTTTGAAATTACAATTGTTTTGGGAGGTTACCTCATCCATTGCTCCAGCTAAAAAACACCTTTTTAACTCGCAATCTTTGCATTTATCCTCTGTGAACTGCACATTTACCCTAACCCATAATATTGTATCGTTTCTGGTAAGAATTGGCAATTCAAAATAGCTAATACATTTATTCTTTAAAAACTGGCGAGCGAAATATTTAAATATCTTTCTTCGATATTCGATTGGAACAAAACTCAATACATTTTTCCCAAGTAATTTCTGTTTCGATTGCCCCATTATTTCACTGGCAATCTGATTTACAAATATAATTTGCCCTCGTAAATTAACTTTACATATTATATCCGTAATACTTTCAACTAAAGTAAAATATTCCTGCTCAGTTTCTAAAAGCTTTTGAGTTCTCTCTTCAACAAGATCTTCCAAATTATTATTCAAACTTTTCAGTTGCTGATTTGATTCATAAAGCTCCAAAGATTTTTCTTCCAAAAGTTTTTCTGCTTGCTTGCGAGCCTCTTTTTCTCTTCCAAGCTTTCTTTGTATCAATTCAAATTCCTTGCTCATACGGTTCTTTCAATTGTAAACAATACTTGAGTTTGATCCTCTACAAGAATCTCTTTACTAATAATTGCCTTTTCCTTAAAATGATTTAAGCATCCTCGAATTAAACCTTCAGCAAAATCTGCCATTCTTCTTTGCGATGTATAAATCATCTCCATCTTACTATTAGAAAGTATCTTAGTGGCAATTTTTGGTAATTCTGCTTCTGGATATAGTTTTAAAACTTGTACATGAATTGTATCTTCCACTCTGCATAAAAACTGAAAAGCATCAGCGTGCCCAGCTATTAATTCTTTATAGGCCTTACCAAATACACCAAAAACATACACTCCATACGTATAAAACAATTTTGATACAGATATATTGGTTTTATCACTTAGCTTCATAACCAGAGTAAACATTTCTTCATGGGAATATGTTCCAACTGATGTATAAATTCCTTTGCTAGGTAAATTTGATTTTTCTATAATTTCATCAACCATTTCGTATCCGAATTCCTTTTCAACCATTTCGAGAAATTCACAAAAAACCAATCCTTTCATAAGCAGATGTCTATTTTAAGTAGTAAGCAATATTTTAAAATCACACGTTAAATACAAACACTTTAAGTATGAAATTATTAATACGAAAGATAGCAAACATAGTTCTACATTTGAT
>Ga0193950_1000087_pt1 | contig 25533 bp, 25 predicted proteins | sample BB_1_MG_FD_144485 | JGI IMG/M metagenome (GOLD analysis project Ga0193950, IMG submission 144485) | Microbial mat bacterial communities from the Broadkill River, Lewes, Delaware, United States - BB_1_MG | ecosystem: Environmental > Aquatic > Freshwater > River > Microbial mats | place: USA...
TGCCGAATCCGGGTCGTATCCGGCCAGCAACTTTAAGCCGAAGCCTGATGATGGTTGCGCTGTCTGCGGTTGCACTAATGGCGTTGATTGCAGTGGCGAGCGGTTTCACTGGTGGTGGTGCTATCGGGCTGGCGGCTGCTGCACTGGCCGGTTTCGTGGTGATGCTGATAGGGAGTCTGCTGGTGGTACAGCGTCAGGTTACACAGCCGCTGCAGCATGTTATGACAACCCTTCGCAGCCTGGCTGAGGGTGAGTATCACCGTTACATTCCGGTTGAGGATAATGGTGAACTGGGGGAGCTGAACCGGACGGTTAAATCGCTGGCAATCAAGCTTGGGTTTGAAGTCAATGATGCTAAGGAGCAGGGGGCGCGCTCGCTGCGTATCAAGCAGGCGCTGGATAACGTGGTCTCCAACGTGATGATGGCTGATAACGATGGCCGCATAATCTATATGAATGGTGCGGTTACTCAGATGATGCGTAATGCCCAGGATGATCTGCAGGCGGTGCTGCCTGACTTCGACGCTGATAACCTGATGAACCGTAATATTGATGACTTCCACGCTCGGCCGGAACACCAGCGGGGCATGATCAGCGCGCTGAAAAGCACCTTTCGTGGCCGGATCAGTGTGGGGACCCGTTCGTTTGACCTGATTGCTAATCCCGTATCTTCTGAAGAGGGGGAGCGTCTTGGAACTGTTGTTGAGTGGGCGGATGTAACCGATCAGTTACTGGCTGAAAAACAGATAGAAGAGCTGATAGATCAGGCCAGTATGGGCCAGCTTGATAGCCGACTGGATACTGAAATGTACCAGGGCTTCATGCGCAATATTGCTAACGGTGTTAACCAGATGCTTGACTCGGTAGTCGAGCCAATTAAAGCGCTGCGGCCGGTTCTTACCGGGCTGGCCGAAGGTGATCTGACTCGCCAGATGGACGGTGAATACCATGGTGAGTTCTCTCATCTGAATGAAGCGATCAACACCTCGATGCTGAAACTGCAGCAGATGGCCGGTGAAATTCGCCATGCCGGTGCGGCGATCACCACCGGCGCGTCTGAAATCTCTCATGGTAATACCACGCTCAGCCAGCGTACCGAAGCCCAGGCAGCCAGCCTGGAAGAGACCGCAGCCAGCATGGAAGAGATGACCAGTACCGTTAAGAAGAATGCTGAGAATGCCCAGGAAGCGAATCGGTTGGCTGATAACGCCCGCTCACTGGCCGAAACTGGCGGGGAGATTGCCGGTAAGGTTGTTAATTCCATGGGTGAGATCAGCCAGTCCTCCGGCAAGATTGCCGAGATTATCGGAGTGATTGATGAGATTGCCTTCCAGACCAACCTGCTGGCGCTCAACGCCGCGGTCGAGGCGGCACGTGCCGGGGAGCAGGGTCGAGGCTTCGCCGTGGTGGCATCCGAGGTGCGTAACCTGGCTCAGCGCAGCGCCAGTGCAGCCAAGGAGATCAAGGAGCTGATCAGCGATAGCGTTGAGAAAGTTGAAGAAGGGGCCCGTTATGTTGATGAGTCCGGCAAAGCGTTGCAGGAAATTATGACCGCAGTGGAAAATGTCTCAGCGATCATCGGGGAAATTGCCAGTGCCAGCCAGGAGCAGGCAACCGGGATTGGCCAGGTGAATACTGCTGTTACTCAGATGGATGAAGGTACTCAGCAGAATGCCGCGCTGGTTGAGGAAGTCGCGGCCGCGTCGGAGTCGATGGAAGATCAGGCCCGTCAGCTACAGTCTCTGGTGAACTTCTTCCGGGTGGATCAGGAAGGGCCGGCTGAAACAGCGGCACCGGCGATGATGTCTATGTCTACTCCCCCCGCAAATCCACGTCCGGCAGCAGTGGCCTCACCGGCTCGCCCTGTAGCAGCTGCCAGTGAAGCAGATGAGTGGGAGGAGTTCTGAGCAACCACTGGGGATGCTATCCCTGACCTGTCAGGTGGGTCCCTGCTCTTCCCGGTGAAGGCAGGGCCTGCTCAACACGATGAGAGGTACTACACGTGGTAGAACAGCTGGTTTCTATGGAGCGGGACGTCCCGTTTACTCAGGCTGATTTTAATAAGATGCGTGGCATTCTGTATGACTATGCGGGCATCACTCTGGCCGACCACAAACGGGATATGGCTTATAACCGCCTGGTACGGCGGCTGCGGGAACTTAAATTACACAGTTTTAACGATTACTTCCGTTATCTGGATGAACATAGTGATGAGTTTTCGCATTTTATAAATTCGATGACCACCAACCTGACAGCGTTTTTTCGTGAGAAGCATCATTTTGATTTTCTCGCACAGGAGTTGCTGCCGGAGCTGGAGCGAGCAGGACAGCGCAAACTTAAAGCCTGGTCTGCCGGGTGTTCCATTGGTGAAGAAACTTACAGCATCGCCATCGCACTAAGAGGCATGTCAAAGGTAGATACTTCCGGTTGGGATATAGAGCTGCATGCGACAGATATCGACTCCAAAGTATTGGCAACTGCGCAACAGGGGGTATACAGCCTGGAGCGAGTGAAGGTGCTGCCAGACTCTGTAAAAAAGCGCTGGTTTCTCAAAGGCACGGGCCAGCAGGCCGGGCAGGCGATGGTTAGGCCTGAACTGAAAAAATTTATCCGGTTCCATCAGCTGAACCTGATGAAAAACTGGGAAATTCCAGACGGGCTGGACTTCGTCTTCTGCCGCAATGTGATGATCTATTTCGATAATGAGACTCAGGCTCGACTGCTGGACCGGATGGCAAATGTTGTGAAGCCCGGAGGGTATCTGTTTGTGGGCCATTCTGAGTCGCCATTCAGACTGACACAACGGTTTCGTCTGATTGGTAAAACCATCTATCAACGGGTGAGCTGAACTATGACTGCACCGCTGGGACGAATGCCGCAACCAACCTTGCCAGGTTTTGAAGGGTTTAACCGTTTCTGGATTACCAGCCAGAAGCGCTTTGCCGTCAAGGTTAAGCCGGGCGAGCACTACGTGACAAAAGAGGATGAGCTGCTGGTGACGACCTTGGGTTCGTGCATATCGGCCTGTGTTCGGGATGTTCAGGCCGGAATTGGCGGTATGAATCATTTTATTCTGCCTGAGGCTTCGTCGGGTAGTTCGGCAGCATCGGCGGGGATGCGCTATGGCGCATTTGCGATGGAGCAGCTGATCAATGATCTGTTGAAGTTCGGTGCCCGCCGTGAACGGCTGGAGGTCAAGGTAACCGGAGGCGGTCAGATGCTGGGGCAGGTTTCTGTAATTGGCCAGCGAAATGTGGAGTTTGTTCGAGAGTTTCTGCAGATAGAGGGGCTACCGATATCCAGTGAAGACCTCGGCGGGGATATGCCACGTAAGGTGATGTACATGCCGGAAGAGGGGCGAATGCTGGTGAAACGGATGCCGAATACACATATGAATCGGCTGCTGGAGGCTGAAGCAGGTTATCAGCGTCAGCTGGGTAATCAGATGGAAGAAACAGACATTGAGCTGTTCTGAATAAGGAGATCAGATTATGGAACCTATCCGGGTACTGGTTGTTGATGATTCGGCGCTAATCCGCAATGTGGTGTCTGAATTGCTGTCAAGCGACCCACAGCTGGAAGTGGTTGGCACGGCCGTAGACCCCCTGGACGCACGTGACAAAATTAAGCAGCTGAACCCGGATGTGCTCACGCTCGATATTGAGATGCCACGTATGGATGGTATTACTTTTCTGCGTAATCTGATGCGACTCAGGCCGATGCCAGTGGTGATGTTGTCTACCCTGACGACTCAGGGGGCAGACATTACGCTGGAAGCGTTGGAGATTGGTGCGATCGATTTTATTGCCAAGCCAAAAACGGACCAGAGTAGTGGGCTGGAACGGTTTCGCGAGACCATTATTGAAAAAGTAAAAACGGCGGCAGGCACGGGTGCCCAGTTACAACGGGTGAAGGCTAAGCGACTGAACCGTAGCGGAAGTCAGCGGTTGCAGGCGAAGGGAGCGATTCAGTTAAACCGGTTGATTGCGCTGGGGGCTTCTACGGGGGGAACCGAGGCACTGCGTGATGTGCTGGTGGCGTTACCGGAGCAGATGCCACCGATTGTAATAACGCAACATATTCCAGCCTCGTTCAGTGATCGCTTTGCTCGTCGGCTGGATAAAATATGTGCGTTGCAGGTGTGTGAGGCTCAGGATCGACAACGGTTGGAAGTGGGCCATGTGTACATTGCGCCAGGGGATAGGCACCTGAAAATTATCCAGGACAGTCGAGGCTACTTTTGTCAGCTTGATGATAGTCCGGCGGTGAATCGTCATAAGCCCTCCGTGGATGTGATGTATGACTCTCTGCTTCAGTTAGATCCCCGTTATGTTACAGCGGCGGTACTGACCGGTATGGGTAACGACGGTGCGGCTGGAATGAAGCGTTTGCGCGATGCAGGGGCAGTGACGATTGCACAGGATGAGCAGAGCAGCCTTGTATGGGGAATGCCCGGTAGCGCAGTCAGGCTTGAGGCAGCAACACAGGTACTACCGTTAGAGCAGGTAGCGAAAAACCTGCTGCTTAGCTGTCAGCGCTGAGGCCTGATCAGACAGGAGATACGACCCATGAATACAGTAATGAACGGCGCGATTCTGGCGCTGGCCGTTATCGGACTACTCTTACAGTGGCTTGCTGGGCCTGTTGTACTGATTTACAGCACTTTGTTGGCGACGGTGGCTATTTCAGGCTGGTTGCTATTGAAAAAAATACCTGAACAGAAGGCTGACAGCGCTATGTTTTCGGCAGCAGGTGGTGCAGGTGATGTCCATATTGGACCTGTATTTGATGCGCTATCTGAGACGCTGGTGCTGGAAAGTTCGGTGATGGAATATGAGATCGATCGGGTGGATGTGCTGATCAAGGAAGCTGTGGCCACTATGGGGAATAGCTTTAGTGCAATGGGGCAGCTATCTGAGCAGCAGCACGGAGTGATCTCCGATATTGTTTCCAGAACCATGGATGAAGACAAGAGTGTAGAGAGTGATGATGGGCTGAGCATTAATGACTTCATCAGTGAAACGGGTTCGGTGCTGGAACAGTTTGTTGACATCATGGTGACGGTATCGAAACAGAGCCTGACCACCGTGCATAACATTGATGACATGATTGTGGAACTGGATGGTATTTTCAGCCTGATTGAAAATGTGGAAGGGCTGGCGGGGCAGACTAACCTGCTTGCACTGAATGCCAGTATCGAAGCAGCGAGAGCGGGTGATGCGGGGCGTGGCTTTGCCGTGGTGGCCGATGAAGTTCGCTCCTTATCAGTTAGCTCTGCTGAACTGAACAACGAAATTCGTGAGCGTATTAACAGTACCAAGACAACCATCTATCAGCTGCGTGATGCGGTCAGTGAGAGTGCCTCAGCTGATATGAGTGAAACAATCCAGACCAAAGAGCGTGTTAACCAGATGTTGGGGCATATGGTTGAGATTAATGAATATCTGGGTAACCGGATTCAACAGGCATCGAGTATCGGCAGTGAGATTGATCAGGCCGTTGGGAATGCTGTGCGCTCGCTGCAATTTGAGGATATCTCATCACAGGCTTTACGTTCGATGCACGCCAACCTGACGGCTTTTGCTGAAGTGGTTGAGTTGCTTGATATGCAAGGCTGTAGCCACGAGCAGATGCCAGAGCGTTTACAGGCGCTGATTGAGTGTTGTCGCAGGCTACAGCAGACGGCAGAGAGTAGTAAGGAAGGCCGAACGGTATCACAGCAATCGATGGACGAAGGCGAAGTGGAACTCTTTTAAACCGCCAGCATGAGGGACGATCATGTCTATTTCCAGTACTAAAGCCAATGATGGCCGTAATATCACCATCACTATTTCTGACCGTTTTGATTTTTCTCTACACCAGGATTTTCGTGAAAGTTATCGCGATGTTCAGGTTAGTGGTGCTCGCTTTGCGCTGGATTTGCGTGAGGCGAATTATATGGATAGCTCTGCTCTGGGGATGATTCTGCTGTTGAAGGATCACGCTGAGGCACTTGGGGGGGAGCTGGTTATTCGACGCCCAAATGAGGCAATTCGTAAAATTCTGGATATTGCCAAGTTCAATCGCTTTGTCACTATTGAGGATTAGAGCATGCAGATTGAGGCAGGGTTGAGCGACAAGTTGCATCATTCACGGGTACTGGTGGTGGACTATCATCAGTCAGACCGGACTAACCTGGTGGCGCTGTTAACGGAGCTTGGATATGAGGCGCTAGAAGCAGAAGACGGCATTCAGGCGCTGGAGATGTTTAAGGAGTTTCGTCCCTGGCTCGTTATTACTGAGGTGTTTCTGCCAGAGCTGGATGGCTTTGAAGCCGCACGTCAGATCAAGCTGTTGTCCGGTGATGTCTTTGTGCCGGTGCTGTTTGTAACACGTTCACGAGATGAAACCGTTTACGAACGCTGTGTTGAGGCCGGGGGGGATGACTTTCTTAATGGCCCGATCAGCAGCATGGGGGTGTTGAAGGCAAAGCTGATTGCAATGCAGCGGATTACGCAGCTATATCACGAGGTGCATGGGCTGCACCAGCTGCTGCAGCGCGAGGAAGAAGTTGCAGAAGAGCTGCTTAGTGGTGCGGTCGAAGGAGGCAATACCGCGCTGGATCAGGTGCGGATTTATAAACGCCCGGCTTCAACATTCTGCGGTGATGTGCAGCTAACTGCATATCGGCCAGATGGTGATCTGAATATTCTGCTTGGCGATTTCACCGGCCACGGATTGACCTCGGTTATTGGTGCCTTACCGTTGTCTGAAACGTTTCGGGCGATGACACGTAAGGGTTACAGTGGTGATGAAATTCTGCAGCAGATTAATAACAAACTTAAGGCGCTGTTACCGCCAGGGATGTTTCTGGCGACCATTATGGTCCGGGTATCGTCCTCGGATAGTCAGGTTTATGTCTGGAACTGCGGGATGCCCGCTGTGCTGGTGATGTCTGCTGAGAACAGTGCACTCAAGTGTGCCATCGAGTCTTCTGACCCACCGCTGGGCATTGTAAACAACTTTGTGCCAATGGCTGCCCATGTTATCCCGGTGGAGCCCGATGATCGTTTGTTACTGTTCAGTGATGGTTTGCCCGAAGCGCGCAATCCGGCGGGTGAAATGTTTGGGGAGGAGCGATTACTGGATGCTGCCTGCGATGGCATGGCGGTCTGTAATCTGGCTGACCGGGTTATGTATGCGGTCAGCAGTTTTATGGATGGGCGGGAGCAGGATGATGATGTCTCTTTGATAGAGATACCGGCTCGAATTCGTGCGCCGGTGTCTACGGTGGTCCATGCTGATGTGGAATCGGATCCGCGTGAAATGTTGCCGGGGATGTCGGCTCAGCCTGAAGGGGGGTGGAGCTGGGATGTGAAACTCCAGCGTGATGTCTTACAGCGGGTAAACCCGGTGCCAATGCTGCTCAGTCAACTTCAGGAGATGGAGGGTGCAGGAGAACACTGGCAGGTTGTGTTTACTATTCTGACAGAGTTGTATGTGAACGCGCTGGATCATGGAGTGTTGCAAATTCCTGGGGGGCTTAAATCCAGCCCGGATGGCTTCAGCCAGTATTTTGAGCAGCGGGAACAGAAACTCAAGGCGCTTGAGCAGGGATTTGTTGAGATTGAACTGGAGTTCAGGCCGATTCTGTCGGGGAGCGTCAAAGTGGGCGGGCGACTGCTGATCCATGTACGTGATAGTGGTGAGGGGTTTGATTACGATAGCTGGGAGGCAACCCGGTGTGAAATACCGCTGGAGGAGCGCGTAATGGCACTGTCTGGTCGGGGGATCACGTTGGTTCGCGAGCTGGCTGACTCACTGCAGTATCATGATGGCGGACGGATGGCGGAGGTGGTATTTAGCTGGTCGAACCACTGATCCGAGGCTGTCTGGCAGAGGCTTCAGCTGCGCCAGCCCAGAGCTGGCGCATGACTTTGTATGTGTCCAACGTCATTTCAGGGAGGCTTCTACCCACGCCAATCGTGCTTTCATGGCAGTAACGACTGCGTCATCATCACGGATGTCGGGTGATAGCTGTATCATATCCAGCATTTCGATAATGAAGCTCTGTTCGTTCATTTTTGCGAGCTGTTCGGGGGTCCAGGTATTGATCAGTTTTTCTGACATGGGACTGCTCCTGCGCTTGTGCGATCTATTACATATGGATCAGCGGAGCGTCTTTTGCAAATTTTTTGATCTTTCTTTCATTAATCACCGTTAGTTACCTATTCAGGGAATGGATGCCGGTTTCTCTTGAGCTATATCAATATGCACTAATGTGTTCGGCGGTACCCTCATCAACAGATAAAAGATCACGTGTTGAGGTGGATTATGTTTGGTGTTGATCTCTATAGTGCTGAGGTACTGCTGCCGAGTCTGGCGGGTGTTGTTGCAATGTCAGCTGTAATGATCTGGGCGTTTATCAAAGTGCGCAAGCTGATGAACGAAGAACCGAAGAAGTAAAGCTTCCCGGTTCCCGGTTATTACCGTTGAGTTGTAAAGAAAAGGCTGCCTGTGCAGCCTTTTCTTTTACCTGAAATTCAGTCGACGAGCTGTCCTGAAGGGGCGTTTTCTGTGGTGGGCAGTTGTAGGCTGACGCTGACCCCATGGCTGTGCATAACCATGTTACAGGGCCATTGCAGTCGCTTACATAGCTGTTTTACCAGCAATACGCCGATGCCTGTGCTGTCGGGGTGGTGGCTGTTCAGGGGTTCGTCGTCATGGTTACAGATGGTCAATTGATTACCCTGCGTACTGATCTCAACTTTTCCTGCCTGGGTGTGCTGGAAAGCGTTTCGAATCAGATTGTGTAATACAATCTGCAGGGCTGCTGGTGGCGCATAGAGCGGGCTTGCGGCTTTTTCTGCCTGTATCGTGACCTCAACCTCCTTTCCTTCAAGTAACCAGCTCAGTTCATCACAATGTTGTGTCAGTAATTCAGGCAGGTGTTGTGGCCGGGCGGGGGGCTGTTTCTCCATATCCCGGCTTAGCCAGAGCAAGGTTTCTGTCAGTTGCTGCATGGTGTAGTTGGCGCGTTGAATACGTTCAACGGGCCGCTGAATCTGATCGGGAATTCCAATTTTATTGAGCAGCTCCAGGTTGGCCCGCGTGATCGCAATAGGGGTGCGTAATTCATGGCTGGCGTTACGCAGAAAGTCGTGCTCACGTTGTACCAGTTTGCTGATTCGTTGAAAGGAGCCCTGTAACTGGCTGGCGATACGGTTCAGCTCGGCATAGCGAAAATCAGGAGGGTGCTGGTCCATTGTTTCCAGAGTCATCTGGTCCGCCCAGCTGGACAGTGCATGGGTAGCTCGATTGATGCGTCGGGTAAACAGGTAAGACAACAGTAGTACAAACATCAGCACGCCAAAGCCCAGCGGGATGGTGAAATCGAGTCGGTCTTCAAAACGCCTGACTTCATCTACTGTAAACAGCGCTACTTCAAAATCAGCAAACATGTACAGCACATTGCCATCTTTCATCGGGTAGGGGTACATCATGATGAAATGGGCGTCACGGGCGGCCAGTTCAGCATAGCTGAGCTGTTTGTTGGAAAAGTTTACTTTGGCTTCATGTAGTTTGCCGGGCGTGATTGGGCGGTCGGCGAAGTGGGCACGCAGATCAGCGGGAACCTGCTCCCAGCTCAGCCAGCTCTGGCGCTGAGGTGTATTTGGCAGGCTGGCCTCAGGATCCTGACTGAAGCGGCGCTCGAACTCTTTCGCATCCATATCGAAAGTCAGTTTCAAAGCGTCATCCAGGCCGCCGTCATAGGAGCGAAAGACGACGGCGGTATAGATCAGGGCAATAATACAGGTCGTCAGTACACTCATCTGTAGCTGTGCCCTGCGCAGAGTGCGGGTGTGTTTTCGGGACCCTCTGGCAGGCTTAAACATGATCCGGGCCCCACAGGGCAAACCCATGGCCGGTAACGGTCTGAATTAAAGCCTGATCAAAGGGTTTATCTACCTGCTGGCGCAACTTGTACAGGTGCACTTTCAGGCTGTCAGTATCGGGTGGTGCATCGGCCCATAATGCTTCACACAGGGCGGCACGGCTGACGACACTGGGGCTGGCGCGCATAAGGGTTTCCAGCAGAATCCAGCCGGTTGGTGTCAGGCTCAGGAGCTGACCGGCTCGGTGCACCTGTTTCAGTTTCAGATCCATATTCAGGTCCGCCACCGCCAGTTTCTGGATCTGTCCACTGCGACGGCGGGAAAGCGCCAGGGCGCGGATGGTAAGTTCCTCCATGGCAAAAGGTTTGACCAGGTAATCGTCGGTCCCGGCGCGAAAGCCGGCGATTTTGTCAGCCAGGGTGTCGCGGGCGGTCAACATCAGGACCGGTGTGTCGATACCGCGCTCACGTAAGTTTTCACAGACGCTCAGGCCGCTCATACGTGGCAGCATCAGGTCCAGAAGAATAACGTCGTAGTGGTTGTCGCAGGCCAGGTTCAGCCCTGCCTGGCCGTTATAGGCGTGGTCACACTCAATGCCTTCCAGCGCCAGGTAATCGGCCACGGAGGCGGCCAGGTCACGATCATCTTCAACCAGTAGCAGATTCATTCTTTTGCCTCCCTTGCCTGTCAATTCCGGTTAGCCGGGGCAGGCTGTGTAGTGATGGTGGACAGGTACACCGGTTCAGGCGATAGCGGCCAGATTGGCTGTACGTCTCCTTGCTGACCTTGAATGTTACCGGGCATTGGTAACGCGGTGGTAATTACTGTTGGCTGTGGGACCTTGTAATTGTTGTCTACACTGTAAAAAAGCCGTTCAACAACGGGGCCCGATGTCTGTCAATGGTGTGGTATGACTGAACATTAAGCCTGGCCGAGCGGTTGACCTGAAACCGTCAAACTATGAGCAAAAAGACGTATGGGACGGATAATCACAGTACCGACCGGTTATGTGCGTTACCTGCTGGACCAGGTGGAGAAGCAGGGCTTCAGTGTTGAGTTGCTGCTGGAGCAGGTCGGCATAGATGCCGAGGAGATCGAACAGGGAAATGAGTTTTCTGCTGTAAAATTTGGCCAGTTGTATCAGCGTGTGATGTACATTGCCCAGGATGAATATTTTGGCATGCTTAGTGGCGGGAATGTACCACTGGGCACTTTTCGTATGATGTGCCACTGCATCATTCACTGCACCTCGTTGTCGCGGGCTATCCAGCGTGCGGGGGATTTTCATGAGATCTGTCGAGGGACCCGTTATAAACCGGTATTGCTTAGGACTGGCCGCTATGCCCGGCTTTCCTTTGCCTTGCTGGACCGCTTTGCAGATGGAAACAATGGTAGCGCCATCATGCGTGAGCAGCCTGATCAGGTGCGTACCACTCTGTCGATGTGGCACCATTTTATCTGCTGGTTGCTGGGGGTACGGCTGGAGCTTAAGTCAGTCACCTTTACCAGCAAAGCGCCGCAAGATGCAGACCTTTACCGCACACTGTTCCAGGCGGATATCAAGTTTGGGCAGGCTGAAAATGCATTGGTGTTCCCTGCACGTTATCTGGAAGCGCCACTGGTTCAGAATGAGACCTCATTGTGGGATTTTCTGCATACTGCGCCTTACCAGCTGCTTGTGATGGTGGATGACCATCACAGCTTGAAATCACAGGTTATTGCGCTATTCGGCAAGGATTTCAGCCGTGAGTTGCCAGGGGCTGATGAGGTGGCGCATGCTCTGAATATGTCGGTATCAACCTTGCGCAGGCGGTTGCAGGATGAGGCGACCTCGTTTCAGCGGATCAAGGATGAATGCCGTAAAGAGGCGGCTGTGATCTATATGAATTCACCCCAGCTAAGTATTAATGAAGTGGCCAGGTTAATGGGGTTTGATGAGCCGTCGGCTTTCTTCCGTTCCTTTAAGAAATGGACTGGGATGACGCCCGGTGATTACCGACGCAGTGATCTATATCAGCAGCAGTTACTGCCTCCCGGGCATACAGATCCATAGGGGGAATGGAGGAAGGGGCTATAATGCCCCTTTGTGCTACCGGGCCGGCTTACGGCGCATATCATTCATATTGATATGATAGCCCGCGTCTTTGTACTGCCTGAAATGCTGGCGGGTAGCGGCCAGTACCTCGTCTGTTTGCACAACAATTTCTACCACTCGCCCGGTGCCGATTACCTGGGCTGGCAGACCCAGTGTCAGGTTCACAAAGACCCGTGCTGGGTCAATCTGCTCCAGTTCCCAGCCCAGTACAACGGGGGCACTGTCATTACTGTCGGCCAGAGTGTGGGGAATAAAGCTTTCGGCTTTGAAGCTCCACAGTAACTGGTCCAGTTCACTGGCTGTCTGAGCATTGCCACAATGAATGTGTAGCTGATGTCCTTCAGGTACTATTTTCTCGGCCAGACGGCAGATAAAGCGTTGCCGTGCTGCAATATCTGCAGCAGGCAACACATAGAAATCGGCCTGTGGCATTTTATTCCTCTTCCACGGCCTGGTTCATCAGGTATTGACACAGCAGCGGTACGCAGCGTCCTGAAGCCCCTTTGGCTTTGCCATTACTGTTCCAGGCAACACCGGCGATATCCAGGTGGGCCCAGCGGTATGCCTTGGTGAAGCGGGACAGGAAGCAGGCAGCGGTAATGGTGCCTGCCGGGCGACCACCGATATTGGCTACATCGGCAAAGTTGCTGTCCAGCTGTTCCTGATACTCATCCCATATCGGCAACTGCCAGGCTTTATCTGCTGCCTGGTTACCAGCTTCAAGTACCTGCTGTGCCAACGCGTCATCGTTAGATAGTACAGCGGTTGCATGAGTCCCCAGGGCGATGATGCAGGCACCTGTCAGGGTTGCTACGTCCAGTACACTGGCTGGGTTGAAACGCTCTACATAGCTCAATGCATCGCACAGCACCAGACGGCCTTCTGCGTCGGTATTGAGGATCTCAACTGTCTGCCCTGACAGTGTGGTAACGATGTCGCCTGGCTTGGTGGCGTGGCCACTTGGCATATTCTCAGCAGCGGCAACCACACCAACCACGTTGAGCGGCAGGCCCATTTCAGCCAGGGAGTTCATTGTGCCAATGACACTGGCTGCGCCACACATATCGAACTTCATCTCATCCATACCAGCGCCTGGCTTGAGGCTGATACCACCAGTGTCGAAGGTGATCCCTTTGCCCACCAGTACATGAGGTTGTTCGTTTTCTTCACCACCACGGTAATGCATAACGATCAGCTTGGAGGGTTGCTCGGAACCGTGGCCGACTGAGAGCAGGCAGTTCATGCCCAGCTCGGCCATTTCAGCTTCGTCCAGGATGGTGGTTTCAACGTCTTCGTGTTCGGCAGCCAGCGCAAGTGCCTGTTCTGCCAGGTAGGTTGGGGTACATATATTACCCGGCAGGTTACCCAGTTCACGGGCGGTGCTGACGCCGTTACTGATTGCGACACCATCCTGTAATGCAAACTCGGCGAGTTCGGCCTGTTCTTCATCAACGCAGATAGCCAGGTGGTTCAGCTCAACAGGGTCAGCTTTTTTGCTTTTGGTTTCATCGTACTGGTATAGCTCAGCACTGGCCCACTCGGTCAGATGGCGTACCTGACGGTAGATATCAGGGTCATTACTGGCCTGGCCGTCAAAGGCGAAGGTGACACTGCTCAGGCGGTTAGATTTGATGGCCGTCATGGCAGCTTTGATTACTTTTCGGTGGTTACGGTCGTGACGATCTTTCTCTTCACCCAGCCCTACCAGTAATACCCGACGAGCACTAACACCGGGTACACGGTGTAGAAGGAGTGTTTCACCTGCTTTCCCCTGAATATCTCCGTCAGCGAGAATACTGCTGATATAGCCCTCTGATACGCTGTCCAACGCCGTTGCCGACGGTGTAAGCTGGTTGTTGGCACCGATGCCGACAATGGCACAATCGGTAGTGGCTGTAGCAATAGAACCGGTGAAAATTTCAAAATCCATACTGACTCCATGGGAAGACTTTGGACGCAGTTTTCAGCATAATGCCGCGTCAGGTGTTATCGGGTGTGCCACTGCAAGACTGCGTTGCTACTCAGCTGTAATGATGTACGTGCTAGCGATGCGGGTGGCTCCGTGATATTGGTTTGAACTATAAACCATTTTATGACTTTTGTTTTGTATGGTGCTGACTGGATGCCAGTCAGGCCCTCTATGTCCTTGGCAGGCCGTTACTTTTGATTATTTTCCGTTACCTCTCCAAAGAGATTTTGCTCAATATGCTGGCCGTCAGTTCGATACTGATAGTAATCATCATGAGCGGGCGTTTCGTTAAATATATGGCCAAGGCTGCCACCGGTGAGCTATCTCCTGAGCTGGTGGTGCAGATTATGGCGCTGCGGTTGCCGGGTTTTCTTGAACTGATTCTGCCGCTGGGGCTGTTTCTGGGGGTTTTACTTGGTTATGGCCGGCTCTATCTGGAAAGTGAGATGGCGGTGTTATATGCCAGTGGTATCAGTCAGCGACGGCTGATTGCTTATGCAACGGGCCCTGCGTTGCTGGTAGCGTTGCTGGTCGCTGCCTGTAGCCTCTACCTGACCCCACTCGGGAGTCAGCAGATGGCATACTTGCTGGAGCAGGCCTCCACTCGTTCGCAGATAGAGATGGTAACTCCCGGTCGTTTTCAGCCGATGGGTGATAGCGGGGTCAGCTACGTTCAGGATATTGATGATAACGGCCAGATGGGGCGGGTGTTTTTTGCTCAACGCAGTCCTGCAGGGCGGTTGGAAGTGGTACTGGCTGATGCAGGCCAACGCATTCGGCAGGATGATGGCAGTCACTTTCTGGTGCTGGAGCAGGGTAGTCGCTATGAAGGTTTACCTGGCCTTGCTGACTATAGCGAAACGCGTTATCAGCAATATGGCGTGAAAGTTGAGACGGGTGAGCCTGTTGTGCGGGCTACTGAAACTGAAACGATGCCAACCCAGACGTTACTCTTACTCAACAACCCTGCCAGCCAGGCACAACTTCACTGGCGCTTTGCTATTCCGGTCCTTGCATTGATCGTTACTCTGATTGCTGTGCCTATGTCACGGGTGAACCCACGCCAGGGGCGCTATGCTCGACTGGTGCCCTCTATTCTGATCTACCTGCTCTATATCACTCTGCTCAGTGGTGCCCGTAGCAATGTAGAAGATGGAAACGCAGGAGTAGAACAGTTATGGCTGGTGCATCTGGGTTTCCTGTTGCTGGCACTCAACCTTATCGTGCTTGGTGGTTTTTGGGCTCGTCTGTTTAATCGTCTGCCTCTGCTCAGTTTCAGGGCTGGGAGGGTTGTCAGATGAGGTTGCTGGACCGTTACCTGGCCCAGCATGTATTGGGGGCTACGCTGGCCGTTATGCTGGTTATTGGCGGGCTGGATGCTCTGTTTGCTCTGGTTGACCAGCTAGGGGACCTCAATGAGCGTTATCAGTTGATACACGCAATGCAGTATATCGGCCTGACAGTACCACAGCGGCTCTATGAGTTTCTGCCAATGAGTGCGTTGATTGGCTGCTTGCTGGGCCTGGGAAGCCTGGCTTCCAGTGCCGAACTGACGGTGATGCGGGCGGCTGGGGTTTCGGTAGGGCGCATTATTGGCGGTGTAATGAAGCCAGTATTATTGCTGGTTGTGCTGGCGATGGCATTGGGTGAGTTTGTGGTGCCGGTGTCAGAGCAGAAAGCGGAGAGTTTTCGTTCTTTTCAGTTATCGGGTAACCGGGCGCTTGCTGTACGGGGGGTCTGGCATCGGGATGGGAATGAGTTTATTCATATCAACTCAGTGAGAAAAAATGGCCTGATATTTGGTGTGACCCGTTACCAGTTCGATGACAATAATCGGTTGCAGCGTGCTTCGTTTGCGCGTGAGGGGCAGTATATGGGGGGGCACTGGCAGTTACGCGGTGTTAATGAAACCCGCTTTACTGAGCAGCGGACACTGGCTGTTGCCCTGGACACTGAGCGTTGGCAGGTGGAGTTGACCCCGCAGCTGCTCAGTGCGGTGGCTGTTGAGCCGCTCGACCTGTCGATTGAGGGCCTGTGGCGGTATACCGAGTATTTGGCACGGCAGGGGTTAAGAGCTGATAGCTATGAGCTGGCGTTGTGGAATAAGGCATTGATGCCGTTGGGTATTTTGGTGCTGGTGCTGGTGGCTGTATCGTTTATTTTTGGCCCGTTGCGCAGTGTTACGGTAGGGCAGCGACTGGTAGCGGGTATCGTTGTTGGTATTGTGTTCAAGCTGGCACAGGATATTCTGGGCCCGGCCAGTACGGTGTTCGGGTTTCATCCAGTGATTGCGGTGCTGTTACCAATTATTGTGTGCGCCGTAGCTGGTGGCTGGCTGCTGAAACGGGCGGGTTGATGGTAACCCGCCGCAGCTGACCTTAGCTGGCCGATTTTTTCTTACGTGTCTGCCTGGGCAGTTCAACAACGCAGGTCCCCGACAGGCGATCATGCAGGCTCAGACCACCCCGGTCGATAAACATCCACAGATAACCCAGTCCGAGTGTGGCGATTGATAAACCTGCTGCCAGAAAGCGTAACAGTGCCTGCCACCAGCTCAGTGCCTGGCCTTCAGGTGTCTGTACCCGTAGCCGCCAGGCTAGCAGCCCCAGAGTCTGGCCATTACGGGTCCAGAAGAAGGCAAAGAACACGAAGGTGATCATAAACAGGATGGTTTGTAATAGCGCAGGTTGGGCGGTGTCTGTTGCTTCGCCGCCATTGATGGCAACCGCGATTGCGCCGATTACCATCCACAGGGCGACAGTCAGCATAAAGTCATACAGTAGCGCGCCCAGACGTCGCAGCGGGCCGGCCGGTTTTATCTCATCAAAGCTTTCAGGGTACTGGCGCACGGGGGTCCTCGATTCTTCTTGGCGATACTGCGCAGCGATCACTGGCAGCTAAACGGGGATAGTATCGTCAATGCTGATTGATGTAAAAAAGGGTGCCTTATAGGCACCCTCTAATGGATCTGACTGTTGCTCAGATCATTTTTTGTAAGGGGTCACGTAGCGTGCTTCAAGTTCACTGGCCAGCTGGTCGGCCGCTTTCTGCTCGCTGCTGGACAGTTTCATCTTGAGTCGTCGCTCAATTGCGCTGGCTGTATCGTTCCCTAGCAGGGCTGCATTGTGCAACCAGGCGTAAGCGATGACGTTGGTGTCTTTGCTGTGATCACTGCCATGGCTGTTGGAGTACATGGTGCCCAGGAAAAACATCGCCTGAGTGTGGCCCTGTTCGGCAGCTTTGAGGTACCAGCGCTCGGCAGTTTTAAAGTCCTGTGTAACACCGGTGCCAAAATTGTAACTGCGTGCCAGGTTGTGCTGTGCTGCAACCAGGCCTTTTTCGGCTGCGCTCTTGTACCATTTGAACGCACTGTTGGCATTTCGGCTGACGCCCTGGCCAAATTCGTACATCTCTCCCAGGCGGTTCTGGGCACTGGCGGAGCCGTCCATTGCCTGAGGCTCTATGGTTTTCAGCTCAGCCAGGTAGTCCCGGTTTTTGAGCTTACGCAAGCTGTTTACGCTGGCCAGGTGCCCCTGTGCCGCGCCCTGGTCGTAATATTGGCGGGCTTTGTCTTCATCTTTGGTGATACCCCAGCCATTTTCATACATCTGGCCGACCATATTCAGTGCGTCCGGGTTGCCTTCTTTGGCCAGGGGCTGCAGCTCGTCCAGGGCGGCGCTGTAGTTCTGGCTTTCGAATGCCCGTGTTCCTTTGCCCAGCTCACCGGCTGCGAACACGGTACCTGTGTGGAGACTCAACAACAGACCTGCTGTTGCAAAAACGATCTTTTTACTCATTTACTCAGTTACCCGTTATCAGTGCGAGTAGAACAGATGGCGCAATTATACCGGGGCTGGGTTGGGGAAAAAACGTACAGTTGAAAAAAAATCGGGTGCCCAGTCAATAATTGCTGTCTTTACTGCCCTGTCTTGGAAGCTGGGATTGTAAGCCTGTTAATTAGTAATTTCTAATTCTTATTGGTCCAAATGTGTAAATTTATTGCTGGCCTGGTCGATAACAGATCATCGGGTAGCTTTACAGCTGATCCCGGCTGATACTATTCAAGGTGCTGAGTTGTCGCACCCCGGCTGGGGGCACTTTAAGCAATTGAAGCCCTCTCATCCCCGCGCTGCTCCATACGGACTGGACAGTTCATTCACCTTGATGGATTTGAACCTGGTCTGACTGGAGTTTCTATGCAGAACCTGTCTATTCGTTTCAAACTGATACTGACCTCTGTACTGCCAATAATTGGTGTGCTGATTGTGGTATCGACAGCAATGACACAACTTAAACAGATTAATGAGGGTGTTAACCGGATCTATTTTGATCGGGTTGTGCCGCTGGAAGATCTGAAAATGATTGCCGATGACTATGCGGTACTGGTCGTGGATGCGGTGAATAAAGCCAATGCCGGGCTGGTAACTGCCAGTGAAGCCCAGCTGAGCATACGTAAGGCGCGTGAGCAGGTTGATCAGAAGTGGGCAAAATTCATGTCCACAGAGCTGACGGCTGAAGAAAGCCAGATGGCTGCAGAGGCCGTCAGTCTGTTTAATGTGGCTAACCGCGATATTGATCAGGTATATCAGGAATTACAGGCAATAGCAGCGTCAGGCAGACCGGTGGCAGGGGCGCTGAATGCGTTTGATGGCCACCTGTATGACAGTGTGGACCCGATCAGTGACAAGATAAATGAACTGGTGCATCTGCAATTACGGGTTGCTGGTGAAGAGCGTGAAGCGATAAATGCTGCTTATGAGCAGGAGTTGCTTATCCTGCTGGTATCGACCCTGGTTATTATAGTGGTACTGGGGGTGTTGTCTGTCACTGTGTACCGTTCAGTACGTGGCCCGCTGGATCAGATGCGCCAGACTATGGAGCGTATTGCGATAGATTCTGATCTGACAGTCAGCCTTGATGTCAACGGCCCTCAGGAGTTGTCCAGTATTGCCCAGAGCTTTAATGCAATGGTTGAGCAGATGCGTCATCTGATCGGGCAGATTTCGGGGGCAACCGGGCAGTTAGCGGATTCTGCAGCGCAGATGACCCGTATCAGCCTTAAGGCCAATGACAGTATTAACTCACAGCGCGCAGAGATCGAGCAGGTTGCAGCGGCGATGAATGAGATGGTTTCAACGGCTCAGGAAGTTGCGCGTAATGCTGAGAGTGCTGACACCGAAGCTCGCGATACCCAGACTCAGGCCCGTCAGGGTAACCAGATAGTCGGTGAAGCGGTGACTGCAACCAATGATCTGGTGGTTGATGTGGAGCATGTTTCCGAGCGTATTCGCACTCTGGAAACAGACAGTGAGAGCATCGGTTCGGTGGTTGATGTGATTAAGGGGATTGCGGAGCAGACCAATCTGCTGGCTCTTAACGCGGCGATTGAAGCGGCTCGAGCAGGCGAGCAGGGGCGCGGTTTTGCTGTGGTTGCCGATGAAGTGCGTACTCTGGCACAGCGTACTCAGACCTCTACTCAGGAGATCCAGGAGGCCATTGAGAGGCTACAGGAAGGTACCCGTAATGCTGTAACGGCGATGGAAACGGGTCAGAACCGTGCGCAGAATGCTGGTGCCAAAGCACAGGAGGCTGGGGATGCGCTGCAGACAATTTCCAATGCGGTGGGCAGTATTACGGATATGAACGCACAGATTGCCAGTGCATCAGAGGAGCAGACGAGTGTCTCCGAAGAAATTAATCGCTCACTGGTAAATATCCATGAGGCGTCCAATGGCTCCGCTGAAGGGGCTCAAAGTATCGCGCAGGCCAGCGAAGAGCTTGCCCAGCTGTCAGGTGATCTGAAGGGGATGGTCAGCCGTTTCAAAGTCTGAATGGCCATCTTCATGCTGAAAGCCTCGCCCGTCAGGGCGAGGCTTTATTGTTTATACCGTGGTACTCCGCTTATACCGGGCCTCGATCATGCGCGCCAGTGCTGAAATCAGGCTGCCGGTCAGCAGAAACCAGAGGGCGACATAGCCATATACCCAGAGCATCAGTGATGGGTCGCGAACTGCAGCAATAACAGTATTGGCACGGTTGACGATCTCATCGACACCAATAACGGAAGCGGTGGCTGATGCCATCACGACCACCAGTAAATATTGTGTCCATGCGATACTGAACATCCCCCAGCAGTTCTCTTTATTTGCCCGTAGCTCATGAAGCAGGGTAGTTGTCTGATCAGAGGCGAAGCCGATCACTGGAACGGTGAGAGCCAGGGTTGCCTTCAGCCAGACCGGGATGCTGTAAACCTCTCCTTGCCAGCTGAATTCCATCGGCGTAAGAAACGCTATATAGAATAGAAAGACAAAACTTGGGATGTTTCTGAACAGGCTGGTCAATGTGCTGGCCATCTTCCCAGCCTGGCGGTGCTGGCTGGCACGCAGGCTGCCCAGCCCCCAGCCGAGCACTGTTCCCAGCAACATCGGTGCGAATGATATCAGCAGGTTAACCAGAAACCCTTCCGCCAGAAAAGGGGTCCAGAGTAGCAATGTATTCAGTTGCTCTTGTGTGCCCATCGGCGTACCCATCCTTTCGTATGTTTAAGTAGCCAGAGCATCAGGGAGATCAGGCCGAAGTAGAACAGCACCAGAAAATTCATTACCACACTGGTGGTACCGTGTTCGGAAATAATGCTATTAGCGGCAGAGATAATCTCCGGAACGGCGATAGTGCTGGCGATACCCACCGCTTTTACAATATTGACCGAATTGGCCATCAGGCCACTCCAGGCCCGGTCCAGCGTTTCTGGCAGCAGTTGGCGAAGCGTTGCCTCTGGCTGCTTCTGGCATACGGTCTGCAATGCAACGCTGAAAATAACAGCATTGCTGGCACCTGCGTAAAGTGAGAATACGATACAGGCGATGACCAGTGCATTGAAGGTAACCCCCAGCTGCAAGGCGGCCCAGCTGCCAATACCAAAAAAAATCAGATAGAGGCTCAGAATGGGTGGCGTCATTCGCAGGGTGGCGTTGACTACATTGAGCAGAGTGCGGGTCAGCCGGTTACCCCGACCATGGAGCGTGCCGACCAGGGTACCGAAGAGCAATCCACCAAGCATCGCCGTCAGGCTGATTGCCAGGGTCAGGCCGAGTCCTTCCAGCAGAGAGCTGAGGCTGAATGCATCATACAGAGGAGGGAAGTCCAGTCCCAGATTGCGTAGCACTACGCCGAAGCGAGCCTGCAGGTCAGTGTGGTTGGTGGCCAGTGCCAGTTTGCGGTCAATGCAGGCCAGCGGGAAGCTGCCATCGGCCTGGCGGCTGCATATATAACGGCCCTGTGCATCCGTTTCGCTCCACAGCAGCTGTTGCTGATGCAGATAGCCATCAGTGGATAAACCCCAGGCAGAAACAACACTGCTTAGTTCGCCACTGCGATGCCAGCCAATAATGCTATCGCTGACCAGCTGCCCCCAGGGGCCATCCCGTTCAGCCCGGCTGACGGCCGCAGCCCAGGGTTGCACCATGATTGGTGACAGGGGAAGGTGGTAGTGTTGCCAGCGTGGATTATCCTGTTTCAACCGCTGTAGTGCTACATCATCATATACCCAGCCTTCACAACGGCCGGCTTCGAGAGCCAGCAGGGTATCGCGGGTGCCTTTGAATATAACCGGGTTGATCAGGTTGCGCTGAATCAGAGTGCGGTTGAAAAATGCACCATTACTCAGGCAGATCTGGCGACCACGCAGGGAATCCCAGCTGGTGATAGCGGAATGTCGGGGAAGGAGAATATTGACACCGCTACTGTAATAGTTGGGTTCCAGCAGGCCGGATAGCTGACGCCTTGCCGGTGTATCGCTAAGGGTGGCGAGCAACAGGTCGACAGCCCCGCTTTCAACTTTTTGCAGTCGGTTTGTTGAGGTAACGGCGACCAGTTGCAGCTCAACACCCAGCAGACGGGCCAGATTGCGGGCCAGATCCGGTTCGATACCGATCAGCTTGCCAGAGGCGTTCATCATTCCCCAGGGAGGGTAGTCTGCTTTCACGCCGACGATCAATTTACCTCGTTGTTGAATCAGCTCCAGCCGGGAGCTTTCGCCCCAGCTTGGCTGGCTGCTGGTTACTATAAAGAACAGCCAGCTGAACAGGCTGATCTTTATCCACCGGTAACACATTGCCTGACTCCCGATCTCAGCCCTGATGGGCCTCATGCGTTATAAACTGTTGCCCGAAGCATCAGCATGAAAGTTATTATTAACATTGTTTTATGAGTGGTCATACTACGTTAAAGGCAGGTAAGCTTGAACGGATTTAATAACGATATCAGGCCCAGGGCTGCAGATGAAAGGGGGCATTTGCGTGGTTGTCATGGTAGTACTGAATTTAATGACCAGTGGCGGCTACCTGGAGTTTCAGCACTTTTCAGAGATAGAATGGCCATCGCTGAGGCATAGCAGCTAACAATAGGTCGATTATCTGCCTGATAAACAGGTTAAGTCTGAGGAGAAAGCAATTGAAGCGGTGGTTATTAAGTCTGTTGGCCTGGGTCTGCGTATTATTGGGGCCGGGGGGAGCTGCATTTGCTACAGCGCCTCAACTTGCGGACTGCACCCCCCGCACCAGTGTACCTGCCGGGGTGTTATCGGTTGCCGTTCGGCCTGCCCCTCCCTATATATTCGAGCATAGTATTCGTGGCCTCGAGGGCCTGTCTATTGATCTGTGGGAGAATGTTGCCAAAAAACTTAAGTTAGACTATCGCTATGTCTGTATGGACCTTAACAGCACGCTGGCTGCGCTGCAGGTGGGCAGTGTTGATATCGCTATATCACCGTTGACTATCTCCCGACAGAGGGAGCAGGTGTTTGATTTCAGTCATCAATACTTTTCTTCATCGCTGGTAATTGCGACACGGCCAGAAGCTGTCAGTTTTAACTTTGATCGTGTGTTGCACACTATGATTAAAATTGCCACCTCGTCAGGTTTCCTCTCTGTTATTGTGGTTTTTTTACTGATTACCCTGATGCTGGCGTTTATCTCCTATCGTCATATGGAACATTACACTCCGCTGGCGAAGGATGATATGGAGGGCCGATTCTCATTTCATCTGCACCTGTTACTGATGTCCGGGCTTAATACATTAGGGATGCGCAAGGATATTTTCAGCTTTAGTCATGTCAGGGTGCAGCTGTTATTTGTTCTGGTGTTGATGGTCGGTTCGGTCTTTTCATCCAGCCTTGGTGGGATGATTACGGCGGTGTTTATGAGCAGCACTGAGCAACACTTTTCGATTACGGCAGATAATCTGGCGAAACATCAGATCAGCACGTTAAAAGGCTCTACCGCTGAGCGTTATCTGAGTGACACTTTACAGGGGAGTGAAAAAGCTCCTGTTACCTGGCTGCGCAGGGATAGCTGGAGCGAGGTTCTGGATGATCTGGCCAGTGGCAAGGCTGATGTAGTGATTGGTGACTGGGTGCAGATGACCTGGCTGGCTAATCAGACTCGCTTCAAAGGCAAGGTTCAGATAGATCCTCAGACCTTGCGGCTTGAACCCCATGGTTGGGGTATGCCAACTGCCAGCCCTCTTCGTGAGCCGGTAGATCAGGAGTTGATCGGTGTTTTGCGTAACCATAGCTGGCCTGAGGTTGTGCGGAGCTACCTGGGCGGGGATCAGGTATCTGCTCAATAACCGGAAGCAGCCGGTGGTAGCACCGGCTGTTCCTGATTAATCGTCGCGTTTGGTGCCCAGTAACTCAATCATATAACCATCCGGGTCTTTGACGAATGCCAGTACGGTAGTGCTGTGCTTCATCGGACCTGCTTCGCGGACTATTTCACCGCCCCTTGCTTTAATTACATCGCATGCGGCGTAAACATCATCCACCTCAATGGCGATATGGCCATAACCGTTACCCGGCTCGTAGCTGTTGGTATCCCAGTTATGAGTAAGTTCCAGCACGGTATTTTCACTCTCATCGCCATAGCCCAGAAAACACAGAGTAAAACGGCCTTCGGGGTAATCTTTGCTGCGCAGTAACCGCATGCTTAACACTTCAGTGTAAAACTCAATGGATGCCTGCAGGTCGGTTACCCGAAGCATGGTGTGCAAAATGCGCATAGCGATATCCTCTGAATACATGAGATTGGCTGAGCGAAGGCAGGAATATTGGTGCTGGAAGCGGTCAGTGCTTCCGTTCAGCTGAATTATGTGGTTATTTTAACGGACATTGCAGTGTGATGTGAGCCGTCAGAGGGGGTGATCTCTGTCAGCTGGCACGCTGCTATTGCCGTGCATGCTGACGCAGGGGCTGTTGTATACCCGCTGAGCGTTGGTTTCGGCCCGGACTCGGAATGGAGGTGATGTGGCATGTTTCAGGATATGACGAAGACGCTGAATCAATCGATGGCCCCTTTCAAGGACCTGATCAATATTCAGACCCGCATGCTGGAGGAGCTGACCCGTCAGCAGATGGCATGTACCCACTCCTGTATTGAGGCAACGATGCAGCAGACACGAGAATTACAGCACTGCAAAACCCCGCAGGACTTGATGGCGTTGCAGACTGCTTATGCCAACGAGCTGGAGGGCAGCTTGCGTGATGCCAGCGAGGGGAACCTTAAAGTACTGGCGCAAGCTCGCCATGAGATAGAGCAGCTCACGCAGGATACCTTTGATGCTTTTGCTGCCAGGGATGAAAATGGTGATGCGCAGCTATAAGGCTGGCACTGCCGGGGGTACTGCTGGCTTCTATACTGAGCCAGGTAAATCCATGCGAGGCAATGATCACTGCTGCACAGCGGAAATGAGGCGCTATATCGGGTAATATAGCCCACTAAGTTGGTTTGACTGTACCTGCCTGTACGGTTGAAAAGTATGATCAACAAAGGATCCCCCACACCCCATGAATGCTCCAATCGGTCTTTTTTTTGGTTCCACAACGGGTAATACCGAGGACGTTGCACAGATGCTGGCAGATGGTCTGGGTCATCAGCTGGTGGCGATGCATGATATAGCCGTCGATGGTATTACGCCTGCAACACAGTACCAGCAGTTGATTATGGGTATCCCGACCTGGGACTTTGGTGAGTTGCAGGAAGACTGGCTGGAACTGTGGCCGGAGCTGGAGGCGATGGATTTCAGTGGTAAACAGGTCGCGCTGTTTGGGCTGGGAGATCAGCTGGGGTACGGTGAATGGTTCCTGGATGCGATGGGGCTGTTGCATGATTTGTTATTGAGCCGCGGCGCAACTCTGCATGGCTATACCCCGGTAGAAGGTTTCAGTTTTGAAGCCTCCAAGGCGCTGACCGCCGATGAAACGCAGTTTGTCGGGCTGGCGGTTGATGAAGATGGCCAGCATGGTGAAACCGATGAGCGTGTTCAGCGCTGGGTAGCCCAGCTGCGAGAAGAATTTTCCCTGTCCGTGTAATACGCATGACTCTGCGTAGCCCCCTTCTGTCTGACTACACTAGTGTATGCACCTGGCTGATCCTGTCGGGTGCTGTTTATACTGTGTTTGCCCGGCGGCGATGATTTAAACAATCGCCAGATTCCGGTAGACTATGCGCCTTTTCCAACCTGTGAGTGTGTGATCGATACGATGGAAGTCAATCCGATTATTAACGGTCTCAACGATATTCGTGAGCGTACCGAAACCC
>Ga0193950_1000088_pt1 | contig 25505 bp, 21 predicted proteins | sample BB_1_MG_FD_144485 | JGI IMG/M metagenome (GOLD analysis project Ga0193950, IMG submission 144485) | Microbial mat bacterial communities from the Broadkill River, Lewes, Delaware, United States - BB_1_MG | ecosystem: Environmental > Aquatic > Freshwater > River > Microbial mats | place: USA...
CCAGCCTGAGTCTAAGCCTGGGTGCTTATTATCCATAAGCACCCACTCTTGATCCTGGCCCTGTCGTACCTCAAGCAAAAAGCCCCATCCCACCCAGGTCGATAGACAATATGCCTGCACTCAAACAGCTCATCCACCAGATAAAACACTGCACTCTGTGCGAAAAAAACCTTCCCGACCCACCAAAGCCGATATTCCAGGCAACCTCGAACGCTCATATCCTTATCATCGGCCAAGCGCCTGGGAAAATCACTCGTGAAAAAGGCCGACCATGGGACGACCCCAGCGGCGAGCGCCTGCGAGGCTGGCTTGATATGGACCGAACAGCATTCTACAGCAGCGGTATGCTGAACATTATCCCCATGAGCTTCTGCTACCCCGGCAAGGGCCCCAGCGGCGATATGCCGCCACGCCCTGAGTGCGCCCCCAACTGGCACACCAAACTACTGGCAACCATGCCCAATATTCAACTTACATTATTGGTTGGTAAATACGCCCAGGATTATTACCTCAACGACCGCCAATCACTGACTGAACGGGTCAGAACCAATGATCTGACAGCTGCATACATCTGCCTGCCCCACCCCTCACCACGTAACCGTTACTGGCTGAAGCAGAACCCCTGGTTCGAACAGACACAGATACCCAGGCTACAACAACGTATTCGACAACTTATCACTGGCTCTCGCTAACCCATCAGCACTCCCCCCACAACACAGCAAGTATCAGAATTTCAATACCAGGGCCTCTTTATGATACTCAGCAAAAGACCCCATACAGGCCTCATCATGGGGAATGACCTGCACAAGATTCGCCTCATGCACGCCAGCCTGAGAACACAGGTCATAGGCCTGAGTAATACAGCGACAGGTTACAACATCTCCCTTCCTGTCTTTTATCAGCTCACGCCGAACCTGTTCCCCCTGGGAAAATTCCACCTCAATCACCATTGGCCCACAACTGGACTCCACGAAATTCACTTTTTGCAGATAGGGGCCGTTGGCAATCGACTTAAACTCGGACATACGCATAGTAACTCTCCTTGATCAACAACACTCTCTGGCAAAATAGACTCGAACGCTCTGACAGCAACAGATGTTCATCTGTATAAGCTTAGTCGTAGAGAACAGCAACGAAACCTGCCAATCAATTTTATTACCTCCACACACACCGCAGGCCAGACAAAACCACCCCAGGCTTGCATTTTCACGACAGCCCGGCAAAATCAGGGTTTACCCTTAAGGCTACGCTCATGACCAAAAGCATCACTGATCACTACAGCAACCACCTGGACGGTCAGCACATACTGACCCAGATAGATGCACACTACCCACAAGGCCCGGACACCTACCAACTTGCACCTGTAGACCAACTCCATACCGGCGGGATCAAGGCATCTGAACACCTGCTGACACACCTTGAAGCCGGACAGCAGGTGCTTGATATAGGCTCTGGTCTTGGTGGGGTTATGAGGCTGATTAGTGAACAAGCCAATTGCAAAGTCATCGGAGTTGATCTCACCCATAACTTTAACCAGCTCAACACAGAGATAGGTAAGCGCTGGAACAGCAAGACCCCCATGCTGACAGCAACTGCCGATGGCCAGCGACTCCCTTTTATCAATCAAAGTTTTGATTGCGTGCTATATCAGCACAGCCTGGTCAATATGCCAGATAAACTTGCAGCCCTGAATGAGGCGACCCGCGTACTAAAGGATGAAGGCAAGGTCATTCTCCACGAACTTATACAGGGCCCTGCTTACGATACACTGCAATACCCGGTCCCCTGGGCCAGCAAAGCTGAGAATTCACATTTGATGACCATTCCAGAGCTGACACAGCTACTAACCCAGGCAGGGCTACATCAGTGCAGCATCAGCGACTGGTCCGATAACGCCCGGCAGTGGCGACAGCGGCAGATCAGCAAGGAAAATGGCACCGCCATAACAACAGCACCACTCTCTCCCGCCCTGGTGCTGGGCAAGCACTTCAAACTGATGGGGAAAAACATTATGCAAGGGCTCGCAGAGAACGCCATCCAGGTAATTGAGGTCGTCGCTCAACGCTGACACCCGGCACCACCAGCGCAGCGTGCAACCCCTCCCCAAAAGCACAGCCCTCATATCAAAAAGGGCCAGCACCTGTGAGTGCCAGCCCTTCCTGTCGTTACAAAAAGCCCACAGCTAAACTGCCATCAGCAACGGAAATTACTCATCACCTGATGAATATCCGAAGATAGCGACGATACCGATCGCGCCTCACCGGCACTGATATCTGCCCTCTGACTATTATCCTGCGACATCTGGGCAATCCCAATAACACTGGAAGCAATTTCATCCGTTGCCGCTGTTTGCTCCTGCAACGCCAGCGATATATCGTCAACAGCAACCTTCACTTGCTCAGCCGACGTCCGAATATTGGTAATCGCATCACCTGCATCATTTGCCAGTGCTACACCGCGCTCCACCTCATTAACAGACTCCTGCATGGCCGACACAGTACCTGACACACTCGCTTCAATTTCATGGATAATACGCGCAATCTCTTCTGATGACTGCGCTGCACGACCCGCCAGCTGGCGCACTTCATCCGCAACAACAGCAAAGCCACGCCCATGATCTCCCGCTCGTGCAGCTTCAATCGCCGCATTCAGTGCCAGCAGGTTAGTCTGCTCAGAAACGCTCTGAATCACACTGACCACAGAGGAAATACGCTCAGTACTATCACCCAGAGCCAACACGGATGAAGAAACATTCCTTACCGCTTCCGACATACGCTCCATTGAATCGGTAGCACGCAGAATAATTTCGCTACCCTGCTGCGCCTGCTCCCCCGATACCCGTGACATCTCACTAGCCGACTGAGCATTGCCATAAATGCCACCAATGTTATCCCGCATCTGCTCAACAGCCGCAGACATAGAAGAGGCCGCACTACTCTGCTCACCTGAACTGCTGGCAACCTGATCTGCCGCCGCCGTCAGCTCACCAGCGCTATTCGCCAGATTACCAGCATTATTCGTCAGTTGGCGCACCATTCCTTGCAGCCCGTGCTGCATCTTGGCCATTGCCCCCAGCACACTCTCCTCAGGCGCAGCCGGAATATCCCCTGTCAGATCACCTGTTGATATCTGGCCAGCAATACGCACCGCCAGTTTAGGCTCCCCACCCAGATGACGCATCAGGCTCCGACCTGTCAGCAGCGATGCAGTACCTGAAACCAGTAGCGCAAAGATAACCAGCCCTACATTGATATAGATCGCCTGGGTTGACTGAGTGGACACCACCTCAAACAGCGTTGCAGATAACCCTTCCTGCAGCGCATTAAAGCCATCAAATTGCTGCTTAAGCACTGAGAATTTAGCTTCGACGTTCCGCATATCACCCAGAGCAGAGGCAACATCAAGATCAATAATAAACAGCGCCGCCTCTGTCGCCTTTACATACTCAACCAGGGCACTGCTTATTCCACCTAGCTGATCACGCTCAGCCTGGGTAAAGCCACCGCTCTGCAACCAGCGCTGCAACTGGTCTCCCACCGCCTTCAGATCATGCGCAATGGTATCCTTCATCTCAGCCTGCTTTGCCGCCTCAAATGAGTTATACCAGGACACTGCACGGAACATATCAGTATGAACACGGGCGATATCATCAGACATCTTTGCACCGATTCGCACATGATCAAAACGCACATCATTAATTTCGGCCAGAGCACTTTTCTGCTCGGATATCGCATTGAATGCGACCAGGCCGCACACAATAAGAAATATGCCCGCAATGGTAGGACCAAACAGGATACGATGAATAGTTTTCATTAGAAGAGTACCGTCAGATCAAGAAAAGGCCGGTCACCCGGCCTTTTCTGCACAAAAACTCAGTTAGAGGCGTACGCACCTGCACAAAACTGCAGTCCGCCTGCCTTCTCGCAATAGGTTTTTTTCAACTGAATCTTGCGGGTCACCGGGTTTTCCCAGTGGTACTCCTGCCACATACTATCGCTTGTTGCCAGAGCATCAATCTGCTCCTGAACAATAAACTTGCCATTTGCATCGCGAATACGTGAAAGGTTCTTGCCTATAAACTTCTGCTTAGGCGCAATAGCGTAGTAGACGCCCTTATCATCGTGTACAAATACATAAAGATCACGGTCAACGAACTGGCCATTCATATCATTCAAAGCAGCCATCGCCGCTTCCTGACCGTTCGCTTTATAATAGGCTACCGCCTTCACAACCAGATCATGAGCCTCTTCCGGTGTTCCCTGCCCTGCTGAAAACGCAGATGCCGAAAATGCCAGCCCGGCTGCAGCCAGTAGTGTCTTGCTATAACGCATCGTATATCTCCCTGATTATCCTTTTTGCGTACAACATGTAGTCCTTTAAGCAGGTCCTACCCGCAGCGCACAGTATATGCATTGACCATTACATTGTTAATGAAGCAATGGTCATATTGATACTTTTTTGATCTGGATCAAGGACAGGATCAGAATTACAAAAGCCTTACCCAGGAAGTAAGGCTTTACATATGCTAAAAAGCGTGAAACTACAGCGTTAACTCACGGTTACTCGCCTTAAGAAACTCTTTTTTCAGATCTTCATAGGTATGTACAGCAGGGAACTGCGGGAACTCATCAATTACATTCTGTGGCGAGTGGAACAGAATACCAGCCTCAGCCTGCATCAGCATTGTCGTATCATTGTATGAGTCGCCCGTTGCAACCACACGGTAATTCAACAGCTGAAACGCGCGAACAGACTGTCGCTTAGGGTCACGCTGACGCAGAGTGTAATCCGTAATTCTACCTTCAGAATTAACTTCAAGCTTATGACAAAGCAAAGTCGGATAGCCAAGCTGAGCCATCAGTGGTGCGGCAAACTCGTAAAAGGTATCGGAAAGAATAACAACCTGAAAACGCTCACGCAGCCAGTCAATAAACTCCTTCGCACCTTCCAGCGGTGCCAGCCGACTGATTGTGCTCTGTATCTGCGGCAGCGTAAGACCATGCTCATCAAGAATCCGCAAGCGTTGCTTCATCAGAACATCATAGTCAGGAATATCACGAGTCGTTGCCTTCAACTCTTCAATCCCGGTTTCTTCAGCAAAGGCAATCCAGATTTCCGGAATCAATACCCCTTCAAGGTCAAGGCAGGCGAGTTCCACAGCTTACTCCTTAAATATTTTTTTGCAGGCAGGTTGCTTCCAATAAAGAAGGCAACCATTGAACAAAGCAATTTACCTGCCTCGCTCAGCCCGCGCAATCATACCAAGGGCCTCTACCAGCAGTCGCTCACTCAGTACTCGGGCAAATTCTGATACGCAAACAACTCATCAATTTCAGCACGGTTAGCACACGCCTGCACCTGAGCAACCACATCCCGCGTCAGATGAGGCGCGAACTGCTCTATAAAGTCGTACATATACCCGCGTAAGAAGGTACCTTTACGAAAGCCGATTTTAGTGGTGCTCGACTCAAACAGATGGCTACAATCCAGCGCAACCAGGTCATTATCCTGCTGCTCTTCATAAGCCATCGAGGCAATAATTCCAACCCCAAGCCCTAACCGGACATAAGTTTTGATGACATCAGAGTCAACAGCCGTAAAGACAACCTTCGGCTCCAGCCCCTCACGCTTAAAAGCATCATCCAGCTTTGAACGACCAGTGAAACCAAACACATAGGTTACAACCGGATACGCAGAAATATCCTGCAATGTCAGTTTAGACACCTGAGTCAGCGGATGATCTTTGGGCACCACAACAGAGCGATTCCAGCGATAACAAGGCATCATAATCAGATCACTGAAGTGGGATAGCGCTTCGGTTGCAATAGCAAAATCAACCGTGCCATCAGCAGCCATCTCGGAAATCTGCATCGGCGTTCCCTGATGCATATGCAATGAAACATCAGGGTACTGACCAATAAACTGCGTAATAGCAGGCGGCAGAGCATAGCGCGCCTGAGTATGGGTTGTTGCGATATCCAGACAGCCTTTCTTCTCATCAGAAAACTCCTGCGCAACCTGCTTTATACTCTCGACCTTTTGCAGAATCTGCCCGCTCACTTCAAGAATAGCCTCACCCGCTGGCGTTACCCGTGTCAGATGCTTACCACTGCGGGCAAAAACCTCAACGCCTAACTCATCTTCCAGCAAGCGAATCTGCTTACTGATACCCGGCTGAGAAGTATAGAGGCTCTGCGCAGTTGCAGACACATTGAGGTCATGACGGGCGACTTCCCAGATATAACGCAGTTGTTGCAATTTCATATCACAGCCTCAGGCAACTTGTAAGGTAATTAAAACACCGATAACTATAACACTATAGAATATCTTACACACAGAGCGAGTGATGATTTTGTAACAGTTACACCAGTACTTCTGAACCTCAGCAACAAAAAAGCCCTCACAGCACCAACGCTGGGAGGGCCTCTAATAAGCTGTGTTATAACTACTTCAGCGTACTAAGCCTGCGAATCTCTTCGTCCTGAGCGATGGTCCGACGCTCAAGGCCATTAATTCTGGCTGTCACTCGCAGCAACTCTTCCTCTTTCTCTTTCAGCTGCTGCCTCAACGCACCGTCACGGCGAGATTGCTCTGTCGCAGAGTTCACCTGCTTCTGGCGATGGCGCTTGATCTCATCTTCCAGCTGCTTAACCTTATCCTCCAGGCGCTTGGCCCGGTTCGTCTCAGCCAGCAGCTGCCCGCTAAGGCGCGACAGATCCCGGCTCTGACCGGTGTTATCAGTCTGCTGCTGCTTCAGATCAGTCTCCATGCTCTTAACCTGCATCCGTGCGGAGTCAATTTTAACATCCCGCTTGGCCAGCTCTCCCTGCAGTTCATGGATAGTACGGGTCATCGCCGACTCTTTCTTACCCACCTCATCACGCAGTTTTTCAAGCGCATTGCGGAAATAGCGAACATCTGCTTCGGCCTTGGCGGTATTTTCCATCACGTGCCGCTGCTCTTCCTTGATACGCTGATCAAACAGACGCTTGGAGTCCTCGTGGGCTTTACGTAAATGCGCTAGTTCCTGCTCAACGTTTGAGCGCCGCTGCTCTTCTTTTTTACGCAAGGAAGTCTCAGAGCTAAGGTTAGCTTTTAGAACCTGAATCTCAGCTTCAAGCCCTTTCACCTGGCTATTCGCTTCTTCCACCCTGTCCTGCTCAAGACGAACCCTCTCATTCAGATCAAATACCTGTTGATGGGCCTTACGAACAGTATCATCCGCACTACGACGCACCTCTTCAGCGCCCAGATCAACCTGCTGGCGCTCAAGCGTAATCCTGGAGTTTACCTCCTGAACAGCATGCTGCCAGATGCGGACCATAGCCTGATTCAACACATCAGGCACGTCAGATAGTGACGTACTGACATCACGAACCAGCAAACGACCAGGCAACTGCTGCCACCAGCCAGCCCACAGCACCTGAACTTCGTCTATATCACATTCAAGCTGCTGAGCGACCAGTTCCGGCGTCGGCTCGATACCATCAAACAGCAGCTCTTCTGCTGTCTGAAAAATTCTATCTTCAAACATTGGATCGCTATTCATTTACTCACTCGCTTTTTTCGAGCCGCCCTGTTGAACCTGCTCACCGAGCTTATCAAGCCCAGCACTCAGGACAGTGTCCAGCGGTGCCTTAACAATATGGCGACCACCCGACGGCAAAGGAAAGCGCAATTCTGCAGCATGCAAAAACAGGCGTTTAAGGCCCAGCTCACGCATCTGCTGATTAATTTCTTCAACACCGTACTTGTCATCCCCGACAATCGGGTGCCCCTCGAATTGAGCATGGACACGAATCTGATGTGTGCGTCCGGTAATCGGACGCGCCTCCACCAGTGTCGCACGACGCCCAAAGCGGTTTAGTACCTTAAACTCGGTTAACGCAGCCTTACCATCCGCCTGAACTTTAACCACACGCTCACCTGATTTAAGCTCATTCTTTCGTAACGGAGCCTCGACACGACGACTGGTCGATGACCAGTGCCCGCCGACCAGCGCATTATAAATTTTCGTGATCCGACTTCCCTGTAGTGCCTGGTGCAGGAATTTCAGGGCACTGCGTTTTTTCGCCACCATAATACAGCCTGACGTATCACGGTCCAGGCGATGCACCAGTTCGAGGAACCTGGCCTGGGGGCGCATCTGACGAAGTGCTTCAATCAGTCCCAATGAAACACCACTCCCACCATGGACAGCCAGCCCAGATGGTTTATTAATCACCATCAGGTCATCGTCTTCATACAGAATTGCAGCGTCAAGGTGAGACTGCAGGCCATCACTCACCGATGGCGGCGCTACACGCTCAGCCACCCGAACTGGCGGAATGCGAATCAAATCACCTTCAACCAGCTTATATTCCGGCTTAATCCGCCTTTTATTTGCCCGTACCTCACCCTTTCGCACAATCCGGTAGATCATGCTTTTAGGTACGCCTTTAAGCTGGGTCCGCAGGAAATTATCTATACGCTGACCGGCCTGTTCTTCGTCTATGGTTACGAAACGGACACTGGTGGCCGAACCACCCTGATGTTCTGACATAAATCTCCGGCTGTTACTGATCGAATTGATGCACTGGGGCAGAGCTGCTATATTCTAGCGCTGCCGTGCCAAGAAGGCTGTAATTTATTTCGTTTTATGATGCGTTACTGCTCAAACACTGATTACAGCTGAAAGATCAACAAGATGCGCGGTTTTTGAAAACAAACAGTGTCACGCTTTACTCATCCGACAGACATGCAGCGACTGCGCTGTTGGAGGTGCAGATGCACAGTAACCAGGAACCTGCCCTCGGCAGCTACAGCGATCAAAAACAAAAACAGAGGTTACTGTTTCCTGCACCGCGTTGAACATGGCATACCGGCCCTAAAGGTACGCCACATAACCGTTATCCATCGCAACTGATTACGCCACGGATAACAACGAGACCCAGTGCCAGCGGTTGTACGCCCTGATTCCTTGGCTGAATACAACCCGACCTCGCAGGAACGTCTGCGTGCCCCGCCTCTACTTGACCCCTGACCATTGTCCAGGGCAAAAAGTAATACCGGTGGTTGAGCGCTCAGACTGTGCCGCGTGTCAACTGGATGCCCGCTGAGCCACACGGCGCTTGCAGCACACAGGCCTTTTAAATACTGGCTTGCAGCAGACCCCGTCACACCTTAGCCGGGGCAGGTAACGTTTTCGTTATGTAGAGTCAACACAAGACCGCACCCAGCCTGACAAAGCCGGGATGTTCGTCTGGATGAACAGAGCGTCTCACGTTAGAGATAATCTGAATGAAACGAATGCTAATCAACGCAACTGAACCAGAAGAGTTGCGTGTAGCGCTGGTTGATGGCCAGCGCATGTATGATCTGGATATTGAGTCCTCTACCCGGGAACAGAAAAAAGCCAACATCTACAAAGGCAAAATCACCCGTATCGAGCCCAGCCTTGAAGCTGCGTTTGTAGACTACGGTGCCGAGCGCCACGGCTTTCTGCCTCTGAAAGAGATTTCCCGCGAGTATTTCCACCGCCAACCTGAGCGTGGCAACCGCCCTAATATCAAAGATGTGCTACGTGAAGGCACAGAAGTGATTGTGCAGGTTGATAAGGAAGAGCGCGGCAACAAAGGTGCCGCCCTGACAACCTTCATCAGTCTGGCGGGCCGCTATCTGGTATTAATGCCGAATAACCCACGTGCAGGCGGTATTTCCCGCCGTATCGAAGGCGATGACCGCACTCAGCTTAAAGAAGCCCTGTCAGGCGTTAATATCCCTGACAAAATGGGTATTATCATCCGTACTGCCGGGGTTGGCCGCTCCAGCGAAGAGCTGCAGTGGGATCTCGACTACCTTGCCACCCTGTGGGAAGCGATCACGACAGCGTCTGACAAAAAAGCCCCTTTCCTTATCTATCAGGAAAGTAACGTCGTCATCCGGGCGATCCGTGATTACCTGCGTGCTGATATCGGTGAAGTACTGATTGATGATGCTGAAGTATTCAATGAAGCGAAGCACTTTGTTCAACAGGTAATGCCTACCTACGAGCAAAAAATTCGCCTGTACAGTGAAGCTACACCGCTGTTCAACCGCTTTCAGATCGAAACACAGATCGAAACAGCCTTTGAGCGCGAAGTAAAACTGCCTTCTGGCGGCTCCATTGTAATAGACCCGACTGAAGCGCTGGTGTCCATTGATATCAACTCCGCCCGCGCAACCCGCGGCAGTGATATTGAAGAAACCGCCCTCAACACCAACCTTGAAGCTGCCGACGAGATCGCTCGTCAGCTCCGCCTGCGTGACATCGGCGGCCTGATCGTTATCGACTTTATCGATATGACCCCGATCAAAAACCAGCGCGAAGTTGAGAACCGCTTGCGTGACGCGCTCAAACTGGACCGTGCCCGCGTTCAGATGGGGCGGATTTCTCGCTTCGGCCTGCTGGAAATGTCCCGTCAGCGCCTGCGCCCATCACTGGCAGAAACCCGCGGCATCGTCTGCCCACGCTGTTCCGGTCAAGGCACTATCCGCGATACTGAATCACTGGCGCTGTCTATTCTGCGTCTGATTGAAGAAGAGTCATCAAAAGAGCGCACTGCACAGATTCGTGCAATTCTGCCTGTCAGCGTTGCAACCTATCTGCTCAATGAAAAACGCGCTCCGGTACACTCCATTGAACAGCGTCACAGCGTAACCGTTGTTATTGTGCCGAACCCGAATATGGAGACACCACATTACGAAGTTGTCCGCCTGCGTGATGATCACTCTGTTGCAACAACCAACGATGCCAGCTACAGCCTCCAGCCAGAAACAGAGCCAGAAGAGGTTGAAGTAACAACCACCGCGCCGGTTAAGCGTGAAGTAGCAGCTGTCAAAGGACTTGCCCCGGTAGCTCCGGCCCCTGCAGAAACATCTGCAACGGCTCCGACAGCGCCTGCTCCCGCAGCTGCACCTCAGCCAACAGCGAAAGCACAGGAAAAGCCAGGCCTGTTCACCCGCATCCTTCGCGCCCTGTTCGGCGGTTCAGACCCACAGCCGACTGAGGAAACACCCGCAGAACAGAAACCAGCACGGCAAGAGCGCCCCAACCGTAATCGTGGTGAGAACCGTGATCGGGATCGTAAGCGCAAACCTCGCTCACGTCGCCGTGACCGCGACAACGACCGAGACCGCCGACGCTCAAGCCGTGACTCGGATGAAATTATCACCATCAAGCCAGAGCCGGACCAGCCACTACCCACTGCTACAGGCAAACCTGAGCGCGAAGACGGGCAGAAGCCTCGACGCCGCCGCCGTCGCCGTCGCGACCAGGAAGAGTCAGCAACCGAGGTAAATCAGGAAAACCTGACACACGCCGACACAAATGACGAGCAGGACACCAGCCCAGCTCCTTCTGCAGACGAAGCCCGCAACAGCGAAAGCGAGGAGGAAAAAGCACTTAGCCGAAACCCTCGTCGTCGTGGCCGCCGGCGTCGCAACGGTGAGCGCCAGGCACTACGTACAGGAGAGGTTGTTGAGCACAACGCGACTGACAACGCGACTGAGACAACCACTGAGCAGAGCTCAGCTGATACTGAAGATGCCCCAGCCAGCACCGAGACCCGTGCAGCTGACGAAACATCTACACAGCCACCTCAGCGCAGAAAGCAGAAACGCCGCTCTGATCGCCGTAAAGGCGAGAAAGACAGTTCTGACGAGAGAGTAACTCAGCCCCAAACTGACAGCACTACAGAGGAAGTCGCACAATCAGCGGTAGATAATACCGTAACAATTGCGTCAACCCAGGCTGCTGCTGACACCCCGGTACGCATCGGTCCTGATAACTCAGAGACCCCTGCGGCTGAAACTGTGCAGGACAGTACTGAAGATACACCTCAGGAAGAGACACAGGCGGAGGCTCAGCCAGAGGCAACCCCTGCCCCGGTAGAGACTGTAACTGAGCAACCAGCAGAAGCCACTGAAAAAGCTCAGGCTGAACCAGACGCTAGTGCACAGCCCACCACTGACGTAGCGGATGAAACCGCTGTACAGACCAGCGAGGTGCAAGCGCCAGTCACTGAAACAGTGACAGAAACAGTGACAGAAACAACAGCAAAAGCTGAACCTGAAGCAGTGGACGAAACTACGCAACCCGTAGTTGCGCAAATAGCGGAGCCAGCGGAGTCAAGCACTGACGAAGCACCTGCTACCGATGCGAAGCCAGAACAGGCCTCTACTGAACAAAGCAACGAAACAGAAGCTGTGACCACAGAGGATGCACCAGCAACACCTGATGCTGATGCTGATGCGGGTACTGTGGGCCCTTTGGAGGCTGCACCTCAGGCTGAACTCAAAACCAGCACTGAAACCCAAACAGAGCCTGCCGAGTCCGAGGCCTCTCCCGCCCAGCCGACAGAGCGCCGCCGTCGCCGTGCCAGTCGTGTTGCCAACGACCCACGCGAGGTGCGCCGTCGTCAGCAGCGTGAACAGGCAGCAGCTGAAGAGAAACAGGCACAGAGCAACGACTAGGTTCTCATTACCTAAAAAAGCCCCGCTATAGCAGCATAGCGGGGCTTTTTCGTCCATACAGCATCCAGAAAATCAATACTCGGTCAATCGCCCCTGATGGCCACTAAGATTAAAGCCCAGTTTCTGACTGAGGTCTCGCGCTTTCAACTTCAATTGTTTACCTGTCTGGGTATCACGTCGGTTACCCGCAAAAATCAGCCAATTTCCACTTTGAGTGGTACAACCCCGCACATCTGCAAATATATTTTTAAGCCGTGCCAGCGCATCTCCCCCCTGATGTTCACGCCAGCAATTAAGCACCAGCCAGCCACCAGGCTTCAACCGCCGCTGACAGTGCGCCAGAAATGCTTCCGACAGCTGCTGCTCATCAAGCCCATCTTCACCGTAAATATCACTGAAAATAATATCGGACCGCTTTCCTTCATCCGAGGCAAGGTATGCAAACGCATCCATTGTATACAACTGTAGCCGCTTACTACGCGGCAACTGAAACATCCGGTAAGCAGCCTCAACAACTGCTGGGCGTAACTCGATAACCTGTTGCTTAAGCCCTGGATAGTGTGCGTGCAGACAGCTGTTCAACACACCCGCCCCTAACCCCAGGCACAAACTCTGTCTTGGTTCACAAAACAGTAACACCAGCAGCATAGCCCGGCTGTATTCGTGCTGTGGAACTAACGGTCCCGTTTTCAGCCAGCAGCTCTGCTCATCATTACGGCCAAATGCCAGATAGCGTTTAATGCCATCTTCAAATACATGCACAGGCCCAAACTCATCATTCCCACGGTAGATCTCTTTACCCGGCAGGGCCATTGCCATACTCACCTTCAGACCTGGCGCTATAGCCATCTATAGCTGCTCACCCAGAACAGGGAGTATATGCCATCGCCTTATAACGAGAAACAGTGTTATCTGGCAGGCTGGCAAACATCAGGCACCGCGAAATAACAGACAGAACCAGAGTAAAACAGATAGTAGCCGGTGGGTATTAGCAGCCCTGCGTTTCGGGAAGCGTTAAAGTGAGAACCGGGGCAAGTGAATAATTAAGGAGGGAATCGGGATCAGATTTGAGGACGGGGCCGCACATTGAGGGATCAATAGTGCGCCCCTTAAGCCTTAGCGTGGTGAGTATGCTGGCTTATTCAACTGTCTCTATTTCAGGTTGTGGAACATCTTTTATAGAACACACTGCCTGACGGACTTTACCGTTACGTGTCTTAGGTAATGTCTCAACCAGCGTGACACCTACCTCCATACTATGACCCAGATGCAAGCGTATATTATGGATAAGCTTTTGTTCCTGAGCGTCATCGAAAACTGATTTATTCGCTACAACCATCGCTTCGACGTAACCCAATCGGTCCTGAATAAATTGGCAGGCAAGCACCCCCAGAACCCCCTTAGGCACAGTATTGAGTACGTGTACTTTCTGGCCATTTTCACCGATCAGGTAATCACCAATCCGGCCGTGCACACGATCAACAACAGGATAAACACGACCACAGGGGCAAGACTGATCTTCTTTCAATACAAGGTAATCACCTGTACGGTAACGAATCACAGGAAATAAAGGGTTATTAAAACTCGTGCCTACAATTTCATGACGGCCATCACCAGCGTCAAGAAATTCAGTATAAGCATAATCAGAAACAACGTGATAATTGCCATGCTCACAGTTGGTAATCGCCGATGCTCTCTCAACCATGCTGTACCACTCAACAACCCTGCTGCCAAAGCGCTCCTCAACCAGCGCTTTATCTTCGACAGCAAATGACTCGGAGGAAGTTAAAATAGCTTTAAGATTACCCTTATAGTACTTGCCTTGCGACTCCAGATAACGTGCAAAAACAGTGATTGTGGATGGATAGATACTAATTATAGCTGGATCAAAATCCATCAGCTTTTCAAGATACAAGGGCAATGCTTCCTCGGTAATATGATAGGAAGACATTATCAACATGTCATCAAACCAGGACGTACGCCAGTAAGGCGCCTTTGTCTGACCGGCTGGCACAACCTGATCAGCACGTATCCAGGCCCGTCTATCTCCTTTTTCAAAGCCAGCCCATTCACGCATTCTGGAAATAAACGCCTCCTCGAGGACCAGCGTTTCTAAAGGCGTGGCAACAACAAGGGGAGAACCCGTCGTTCCACTTGTTGACACATTAAAACTCGGAAATGGCTTTTTTTCTGCGGTGAAAGCTTTCGGGTTAGCAAGTAAATCTTTTTTAGAGATATACGGAAAACCATCCAGATTATCCGGATCAATATCAGGGTTATTGCGATAGAACTCTGAATTTTCAACGGCATTCTTCAGAGTCTGCTTTAACTTTCTCTGGGTGTACTCCGTACTTTTCTCGATAGAGTATTCATTTTCATATAACTCTTTTTTATATGCCCTTGTTTTACTATTATCTCTTAGAATCTTTCTGATGAGATAAACTAAAGATACTATTATATTCTGTAAAAATATTGGCGAATTTACATAGAATTTACTGGTAAACATGTATAGTCCCTCACCACAAAACCGGCAAAAATCACATCAGGGGCGGATTTTACCTTGTAATGAGCACGATTAGAACAGAAAGATTTTTATTAAACGTTCATTTACCATGACAGACCCCCTTACCCCAGATTACAGATAATTATTGAGGCCGCTTTGCCAAAAAGCCCAGATACCTGCGGTGTCTGGGCTTTCATTTTTACAGGCAACCAATCAGGCAGGCTACCAGAAAGCCTGCTGGACATTCCGGACACCTGATTCTCGATTATGCGGTCAGATCAGACCAGAGCCTTTCATCATATCGGTGATTTCAGGCAGGATCGCCTCGTCATCGATGGTCGATGGCATCTTATACTCTTCATTGGCAGCAATCTTGCGCAGCACTGCACGCAGGATTTTGCCTGAACGGGTTTTCGGCAAGCGTTGCACCACAACCGCACGACGGAAACAGGCCAGCGCCCCCACCTGCTCACGCACCATGGCAACAACCTCTTTCTCCAGTTGTGCTTCTTCGATCTCAACACCGGCTTTAAGCACGATCAGGCCAACCGGAATCTGCCCTTTCATCGTATCGTTAGCACCGATTACCGCACACTCAGCAACTGCCGCGTGGGAAGACACCACCTCTTCCATCTCACCCGTTGACAGGCGGTGACCGGATACGTTGATAACATCATCGGTACGGCCCGTAATCACCACATAGCCATCTTCATCGACATAGCCGCCGTCGCCTGTGTGGTAATAACCTTCAAAGGCGGTCAGGTAGCTGTCAACATATCGCTGAGACTGGTTCCAGATATCCCAGGCAACGCCCGGTGGCATCGGCAGAGAAACAACGATGTTGCCTGTTTCGCCCGCACCCACTTCAGTGCCTTCACCATCAACTACGCGGATATCGTAGCCAGGTACGGCCTTATTGGTAGAACCCAGGCGAGGCTCAGATGGGTCAGGCCAGCCCATCATCGGCGAGCTCATTGGCCAGCCGGTTTCGGTCTGCCACCAGTGGTCAACCACCGGTACTTCCAGTAATTCACTGAGCCAGCCGTAGGTGGATGAATCCAGTTTTTCACCGGCGACAAACACCCATTTAAGACAGCTGAGATCGTAATTTTTCGACAGACCCCCTTCAGGGTCTTCTTTACGAATCGCCCGGAACGCCGTTGGCGCACAGAACATGGAATTCACTTTGTATTCTTCGATAATACGCCAGAACACCCCGGCATCCGGGCAGCGAATCGGCTTACCTTCGAAGAAGATCGCGCTACAGCCACTCATCAGTGGTCCGTATACGATCAGCGAGTGGCCTACCACCCAGCCAATATCGGATGCGCCCCACCAGACATCGCCGGGCTGCATGCCGTAGATATTTTGTACGGCATAACTCAATGCCACGGCATGGCCACCGTTATCGCGGACGATCCCTTTTGGTGCGCCAGTGGTACCCGAGGTGTACAGCACGTACAGTGGGTCATCACCGCGTACCGGCACAGGCTCTGTCACCGGCGTAACGCCTTCCTGGCAGCCATACCAGTCCAGGTCACGGCCTTCAGTCATCTCAGCGGTCAGCATCGGGCGCTGGCATACCACCACATTACCCGGCTTGTGCTCAGCCATATCGATCGCTTTATCAACCAGTGGTTTGTAGGCGATCTGCTTTTCAAACTCGATCCCGCACGAAGCGGTGAGGATCACTTTCGGCGTGGCATCATCAATGCGCACCGCCAGCTCGGTTGCTGCAAAACCACCAAACACCACCGAATGGGGCGCACCCAGTCGGGCACAGGCCAGCATAGCCACCGCCGCTTCGGGGATCATTGGCATGTAGATAACAACACGATCGCCCTTTTCCACCCCCATGTTGCGCAGCGCACCGGCAAACACCGTTACCTGGCTATGCAGCTCGTTGAAGGTGATCGCTTTTTTGGTATTGGTAACCGGAGAGTCGTAATACAGCGCAACCTGCTCACCACGGCCCTGCTCCAGCTGCCAGTCCAGCGCCAGATAGCTGGTATTCAGTTCGCCGTCGGCGTACCACTTATAGGTACCGTGATCGGTTTTTTCGAGGATGGATTCAGGCTTTTTAAACCACTTGATGCGGTCTACCTGGCCGGCCCAGTAACCTTCCGGGTTCTCTTTGGCCGTTTTGTACTCTTCGTTGTAGCTCATGGTTTCACCGTTATTGTTTTTATCTGGGAATCAGTAAGACAACACCGGGGCCAGGTCGCAGCGGACCCGGTATGTATGATCAGCGCATCGGGCAGACACCGATGCGCTGGATGCCTGGCATCCCTGCCAGGCAAGGGGCAGACGCTGTGATCAGCTGTCTTTGTACAGGTTGATCAGGCTGGAGAAATCCAGACCGCCATTGCCTTTTGATTTGTGCAGGCTGAACAGAGAACGCGCAGCGGAACCCATTGGCACAGGGGATGCGCTCTGCTGGCTCAGATCCATCGCCAGACCCAGATCCTTGTACATCAGATCCACCTGGAAACCACCCTGGTAGTTGTTAGACGACGGCACACCTTCCATCACACCCGGTACCGGGTTGTAGACCTGCAGCGCCCAGTTGTTACCGGAGCTCTGCTTCATGATCTCGGACAGGACGGCCGGGTCCATACCGTTCTTGATACCCATGTTCAGTACTTCACAGGTACCGCTCATCAGGATCGCCAGCATCATGTTATTACAGGCTTTAGCAGTCTGACCCGCACCCGCTGCACCGGCATGGAAGATGTTCTTACCCATGCATTCCAGTACAGGCTTGGCTTTGGCGAACTGCTCATCGGTACCACCGGTCATAAATGCCAGTGTGCCCGCAACCGCGCCACCAACACCACCAGACACCGGTGCATCCATAAAACCAATACCCTTTTCTGCGCCCACAGCAGCAACACGCTTCGCTGTCTCAGCATCAATGGTGGAGGAATCGATGATCAGGGTGTCTTTACGTACCACATCAAACAGCGGTGCATCGCCGCTGACATACAGGCCGTCAACATGCTTGCCCGCTGGCAGCATGGAGACCAGGAAATCAACGTCCGTTGCCGCAGCAACAGCCGTATCAGCACCCTGACCACCCGCTTCAACCACACGTGCAATGGCATCTGCAGACAGATCGAATGCTTTAACTGTGTGACCACCCTTAACCAGGTTGATCGCCATTGGGCCGCCCATGTTACCCAGGCCAATAAAACCAACTGTTGCCATCTTTCAATCCCTCTTCTTGTTCTTGTTGCAGGACGGCGGCCCGCAGGCCTGCCGTTTACATAATGCGTTAAGGTGCAATTACAGCTTGTCGCTCAGCGGATTGGTTTCCCATGGGGAAACAAAGAATTCCGCCAGTACAGCTGGATCAACATCCGCAATCGATTTGAAGGTCCAGTCCGGGTTGCCATCTTTATCAACCAGCAATGCCCGCACCCCTTCAGGGAATTCACGGTGTTTACCACACTGCACCGACAGTACCAGCTCAGACTCAAACATCTCTTTGAGTGACATATGACGGGTCACCTCAAGCTGGCGCTTGATAATATGCACCGCCAGCGGGCTGCCGTGGCTCAGCGCTTTCTGTGCGCGGCGCACCCACTTGTCTTCGCTGTCTTCTGCCATCAACGCCTGGTACAGTTCATCCAGAGTATCGTGATCGGTCACCCGGTTGATCAGCTCACGGTGTTTCTTCACCTGCGACTCAAGCTCAGCCAGCTGTGGCAGTGAAGCGGTTTCCAGCGAGCGCAGCACACGGTTAACCGCAGCTGTCGCACAACCGCTCCAGTCTTCCGCCTGCAGGCCTTCAACCATCCCCTGACGCATCTCTTTAGCGACAAAACGGTCCGCCAGACCCAGGTACATGGCATCGGCGGCATTCATCGGATTGCCCGTCAGGCCCAGGAACAGACCCGTGTTGCCCGGCATATGGTTCAGGAACCAGCTGCCGCCCACATCCGGGTACAAACCGATGGTCACCTCTGGCATGGCCAGGTGAGATGTTTCGGTTACCACACGGTGGCTACAACCGTTCATCAGGCCCATACCACCGCCCATCACAATCCCGCTGCCCCAGCAGATGATCGGTTTTGGATAGGTATGGATGCAGTGGTCCAGAATGTATTCGCGGGTAAAAAAGGCTTCCGGGAAATCCGGATCGCCGTCGCCGGTCATTGATTTGTACAGGTTGACGACATCGCCACCGGCACAGAAAGACTTTTCACCGGCGCTGTCCAGAATAACGGCAACCACCGTATCATCGTTTTTCCAGGCATCCAGTTTCGGCTGGATTTCATCGATCATATCCAGCGTCAGGGCATTCAGCGAGCGCTCCGCATTGAGGCTCACTTCCATGATCTTCTTGCCATCTGCCGTAGCAAATTCAGTAAACAGTACGCAGCTCATTTTTTATCCTTATTGTCTATATCGCGAGCAAGCTCGCTCCTACCAGGTACTTATTCGTTCCCACGCAGAGCGTGGGAACGAATGAACATGGAAGCCAGCCAAAGCCGGTTTACTTGTTCTTCCACTGTGGGGCGCGTTTTTCCAGGAAGGCATTCACACCTTCGCGCTGATCTTCAGTGTGGAACAGGTCCACAAACAGCTCACGCTCGATCATGTAACCCTGATCCCAGTGACGGCTGCGGTTGGACTGAATCAGCTCTTTACAGGCAGCGACAGCAACCGGGCTCTGCTGGGCAACCATGCCCGCCAGCTCCATTGCTTTCGCTGTTGATTCACCGGTGCCGACCAGCTCTTCCACCAGGCCGATCTCTTTGGCTTTCGGTGCTTTCACACGCTCGCCACACAGGATCATCCGTTTCGCCCAACCTTCACCGACCAGCATGGTCAGGTTCTGCGTACCACCAGCACAAGGCAGCAAACCAACTTTGGCTTCCGGCAGTGCCATCTGCGCCTGCTCTTCTGCTACGCGGATATCACAGGCCAGCGCCACTTCCAGACCACCACCCATAGCAAAGCCATTGATCGCTGCAATGGAAACACCACGGAAACGGGACAGGGCTTCAAATGCTTCACCGAAGTAGCGCGCCATATCACGGGCAACCGAGCGGTCACCGTCCGCAAACAGGTTCAGGTCAGCACCGGCGGAGAAGAACTTCTCGCTGTCACTGCGCAGAACCAGCGAGTAGATATCGCGATCTTCATTCAGCTCGTTAACTACCGTCACCAGGCCCTTAAGGCTCTCTTCCGTCCAGGTGTTCGCAGGCGGATTGTTCATGGTGATAACGGCGATATTGCCCTGTTTTTCGACCTTCAGCTTATCTGTCATTTCGTCAGTGCTCCTTACAGAATCTCAGCCGCGTCCTGCATCAGCAGGCGGCGAGAGACAATGACACGCATGATTTCATTGGTGCCTTCAAGAATGCGGTGTACCCGGTTATCACGCACATAGCGCTCCAGTGGGTACTCTTTGATATAACCATTACCGCCGAAGATCTGCAGTGCTTCATCACAGATGTTAAAGCAGACGTCCGTGGCATAGCGTTTTGCCATCGCACAGTAGGTTGTGCGATCAGGGTGTTTGTTATCCAGCTTGCTGGCCGCCAGACGGATCATCTGACGCGCCGCCACCAGCTCGGTGGCCATATCAGCCAGTTTGAACTGCAGCGCCTGGAAATTGGCCAGCTCCTGACCAAACTGTTTACGTTCGTGCATGTACTCAGTGGCTTTATTCAATGCCGCCTGAGCGGTGCCAACGGAGCAGGTCGCGATATTAATTCGACCGCCATCCAGCCCCATCATGGCAAACTTGAAACCGTCGCCTTCATTGCCCAGCAAAGCCTCTGCCGGAATCACAACGTCTTCAAAGGTAATCATTCGGGTTGGCTGACTGTTCCAGCCCATCTTGTCTTCTTTACGGCCGTACACAATGCCTTCGGATTTGGCATCCACGGCAAATGCGGAAATACCTTTAGGGCCATCCACGCCAGTACGTGCCATCACCACCAGTACATCGGTTGCACCGGCACCGGAGATGAAAATTTTGCTGCCGTTGAGAATGTACTTGTCACCCTCTTTACGGGCAGTGGTTTTCAGAGAGGCGGCATCAGAACCGGCATTCGGCTCTGTCAGACAGTAAGAACCCAGCATCTGACCCGTCGCCAGGCCTTCACACCAGCGTGCGCGGGTGCTGTCGTTACCAAAGCTGGCAACCATCCAGCTCACCATATTATGAATGGTGATAAACGCCGTGGTTGAGGTGCAGCCCTGGGCCAGCTGTTCAAAGATAATGCTGGAATCCAGACGGCTCAGTTCAAGCCCACCCTGCGCTTCCGGGGTATAGAGGCCCATAAAGCCCAGCTCACCGGCCTTTTTCAACACATCCACCGGGAATGTCTGCTGTTCATCCCACTCAGCGGCGTGCGGCTCCATCTCATTTTGCGCAAATGCGCGTGCCATATCGGCGAATGCTACCTGGTCTTCGTTCAGTTCGAAATCCATTGCCCTCTCCTGACTTCTTATTGTTGAAAAAGGGCTGTTCTGGCGAACAGCCCTTCTTATCGTGCCGCTGAATTACTTCAGGGTGATGGTGGTGTTCACACCGGTATCGATATCATCTTCAAACCAGCGTGCAGTCACGGTTTTGGTTTCTGTGTAGAACCGCACAGCCTGCTTGCCGTAAGCGTGCTGATCGCCGTAGAAAGACTTTCTCCAGCCAGTGAAAGAGAACATTGGCAGAGGCACAGGTACCGGTACGTTGATACCAACCTGACCCACTTTGATCTCGTGCTGATACTTACGAGCCGCCGCGCCGGAGGCGGTAAACATGGAAGTACCGTTACCGTACGGGTTGTTGTTAACCAGCTCGATCGCTTCTTCCAGAGTATCCACTTCCAGTGCGATCAGCACAGGGCCGAAGATCTCTTCCTGGTAGATAGACATATCCGTCGTTACGTTACGGAACATGGTCGGGCCAACCCAGTTACCATCCGGGTAACCTTCAACAACACACTCGGAACCGTCCAGAATACACTCTGCACCTGCATCCTTACCTTCCTGGATGAAGTTCAGCACACGCTGGCGTGCCTGTGGGTTGATCTGTGGGCCGTAGCCAGCTTCCGGATCATCCCATGCACCCGGGCGTACTTTCGCCAGTGCATCACGTACTTCAGGGATCCACTCACGGGCTTCACCGACGAATACCGCAACAGAGATCGCCATGCAGCGCTGACCCGCAGCACCGACAGAGGCACCGGCGATGCTGTTAACCACCTGATTTTTCTGCGCATCCGGCATGATAACCATATGGTTCTTGGCACCGGCAAACGCCTGTACACGTTTCATCTGGCTGGTGCCAGTACGGTAGATGTGCTCGCCTACATTCACAGATCCGACGAAAGAAACAGCCGGGGTATCTTTGTGCGTCAGCAGCTGGTCAACAGCTTCTTTACCACCGTGAACAACCTGCAGCAGACCAGCAGGCGCACCCGCTTCCTGGAACAGTTCAGCCAGACGCATTGGCGTCAATGGGTCCTGCTCGGATGGTTTCAGTACAAAGGTGTTACCGCAGGCAATCGCCATTGGGAACATCCACAGCGGGATCATGGCAGGGAAGTTAAACGGTGTGATACCGACACATACGCCCAGTGGCTGCGTGATGGAGTAGCAATCAATCTTACGCGCTACGTTCTCAACGGTTTCACCCATGCTCAGGGACGCGATGTTGCAGGCGTGTTCAACCACTTCAATGCCGCGCCATACGTCGCCTTTCGCATCTTCAAAGGTTTTACCGGTTTCCTGAGAGATGATCGTGGCCAGCTCATCGTGGTTCTCTTTCAACAGCGCCTGGTAGCGCAGCATCAGACGGGCACGTTCACCAATCGGGGTTTCTTTCCAGGTTTCAAAGGCCGTTTTCGCAGCTTCAACAGCACGCTCTACTTCCGCTTCAGTCGCACAAGGCACCTGAGCAATAACTTCCTGCGTTGCCGGGTTGGTCACCGGCAGCAGTCGAGTGGATTCACTTGCTACCAGTTCACCGTTGATCAGAAGAGGTACTTGCTGAGTCATCACGTTCTACCTTTTGTTCTTATAAACGTTATTTTGCGTCGCGCTCTAAGTCCATGGCGTCGCCTGTGCCTATTTTGTAACACAGGCCCACGCTGCTCAGGATTGATTAAATTGCGCCGTTGATGGATTATATTGCGACTCCGTAAAGGATTTCCCTGATACCAAGGTCTAGTATGCATGAGTCGTCCTTCTGATTGGCCACTGGCGCCCCAGTCCACCCGCTTCGTTATACCGCAGCGCACCATAGAACAGCTGGCCGAACATCCGCTCAGCAAAGGCCTCTATCCGCTGGGTATTGGCTACTATCAACGGGCCGAAGGGCACCGGATGGAACGCAAAGAACATGATGATCACTTACTGATCTACTGCCTGGAAGGCGGCGGGATGGTGACCACTGAGGGCCGCCGTAATCGGGTCAAACCGGGGGATATGTTATTGATTCCTAAAGGGACGGCCCACGCCTACACCACCTATACCAAAAACCCGTGGACGATCTACTGGATTCATTTTGACGGTGAAGACTCCGACGCCTTTGTGCAACACATTCAACAACAGCGCCGTGGTGACCGCACCGGTACAGTTTTCAACCTGGGTGTACATGCCCGGCTGGCCAGTGAGATGGGGGCCTTACTCGACAGCCGTCAGGCCAGCTATAACCTCAACGCCTTTATCCATTGTGCCAATCACCTGCGGCAAATCCTGTCATATATTGCGCAATTAATGCCGCTGGCACGTCAGCAACACAGTGCCGATAGCCTGGACCTGGAAGCCGTCCACAGCATGATGCAGTCACGCATTCATGAACAGCTGGATCTGGAAACGCTGGCCGAGACGGTAAACCTGTCCAAGTATCATTTTGTTAAACGCTACAAAGAGCTGACCGGCACCACCCCGATTAACCATTTTATCCATCTGAAAATTGAGCGGGCCTGCTACCTGCTCGACCTGAGCCAGAAGAACATCAGTGAGATCGCCTTCGCACTGGGCTATGAAGACGCCTACTACTTCTCGCGTATCTTCAAAAAAACCATGGGCATCTCGCCCAGCCAGTACCGGCAGATGCGTGATGGCACCGTGCCCTACAGGCGCTGATCAGCGCGGGCATCCTGCAGGGGCTCAGAACCGCTCCACCACACAGATTCGCTCCACACCCAGATCGCGCAGAATTGCCGTTGCCCGGTCCAGCGAGTGGTATAGCCGAGCCACCCCATCATGACGGGTCAGCGGGTGCTGCTGGCCCTCATAATCTTCCAGCGCAACCTGCCAGCCATTACCCGCGTCCGCTGGCTTTAGCACTCCCTCACGCACTTTATTACGCGCCAGCATTCGACGCATCTCCGCCAGTATCATAACCACACCCCGCGCACCAATTGCATATATACAGTGTAGCGGGTCTGTACCAGGTAGCCGGTCAGGCTGTCAGAGAGATCAATACTGGGATGGCAGCACGGCATAGGCTTTACGAAACGCGCGGATAAAGTGGCTCTGATCATAAAAGCCGACATCCAGAGCGACCTGAGTAAGGGAGTAACCTGGCTGGCGCATCAGCAAGCAGGCTTTCTCCAGCCGCAGCTGTGTCAGCCAGTTATGCGGCGTCAGCCCCATACTGCGTTCGAACCGGCGCAGAAACTGGTAGCGGCTCAATTCACACAGCCCTGCCAACTGTTCCAGACTGATCTTGCTGGCCAGATTATCATAACAATACTCACGTACCCGCTGCAGGTGAACGATGGATAAACCGCCGCTGACCTGCTCTGGCGTAACCACCTTCAGCCGGGTAAGCAACGGTTCAAACAGCGCCAGCCAGGCTTCTTCTACCGGCAACGCATCCAGCCCATCCGGCTGCTGCACGCCGTCAAACAGCTGCACCAGCTGACGGGCAATCCGGCTATCTTCCACCATCGCACCCGCAAAAGCCGGTTCAACCGTTTTACCGGACAGCGCTTCAACACTGTCCGCCAGTAGTTGCGGGGCTATACGAAAGGTACGCATCCGGTATGCACATTGCTCATGGCCACAGCCATCATGAACCTCGCCCGGCGGCATCACCGAGATCCGCCCAGGCCCCAACAGAACTGATTGCCCCTGAAATTGCTGGCGCTGCACACCGTCAAACACCAGACCAATATGGTAATCCAGGTGGTAATGCGGCTTGAACTCATACTGAGCGTAGACCCCCTCACTGAGAATCAGATCCGAGGTACCGCTGACGCGATGGTAGTGAACACTGTCTTTCATGCGCTAAGTTATACCACCTGGGTTTGAGTGTAGAGCGATGTTACTGGCAAGCAGAATATTCTGAGCACGATTTTGTAGCAGCGACGTCCCGTCGCGTCCAGGCCTGCATCAATGCACGACGCGCGCGGAGCGCGCTGCTTGTATCTCTCGTAGGTGGATGATTAGCTATCTTCCATCGCAAGGAGCAGGTGAGCCCGGCGCGCTGCTAAGTCGTTAAGACTGCGTTGTAGATTAGGCCCCTGCTCCTATCCTCTCGAAC
>Ga0193950_1000089_pt1 | contig 25133 bp, 17 predicted proteins | sample BB_1_MG_FD_144485 | JGI IMG/M metagenome (GOLD analysis project Ga0193950, IMG submission 144485) | Microbial mat bacterial communities from the Broadkill River, Lewes, Delaware, United States - BB_1_MG | ecosystem: Environmental > Aquatic > Freshwater > River > Microbial mats | place: USA...
TGGCACTGAACAGGATATTAAGTGACTCCCCTTGCTCATCCTCAACAGGGGAAAAACATACAGACAGATAACAAGAACTACCCTCCGCTGTCTTTATACCAAGTTCGCCTTGATAAACAAAAGGCTCTTCTTTGCTTTCCAGAATCTGTACTATGGAATCTAAAGGGAACTGAGTAAAAACCTGGCTATCAAAAAAAGTCTGGGTATTAGTTGGTAAAAACCCGGTTATCTGCTGAAAGCTGGGGGTAGCATAAATAACATTTCCCTGCATCGACAGAACAGTAGATATTGTCGGGCTCTGTTCAACAGCACACTGCAAGTGGACATTCATGCGGCTAAGCTGTTCATTTGCTGCCCTCAACTCCTGCAGGGTTTGCGACAGCTTATCCCTCATCCCCAGAATTGCACGTTCCAGTAGCTGTAATTCATTTAGCGCAGCATCCGCGATTGACTTGTCAGCAGAAATATCCAGCGGCAGTTTTTCGACAATGCGGGTCAGCCGGTTCAGAGGATGGCTCAGTATCATCCGTCCAAAGTAGATAAACAATGACCAGAGTATCAAGGTCTTAAGCAGCGCAGCCACCACCAGCATCATCAGTGATGACTTTACCTGCTCGATCGCCACACTGTTACTGGAAAAAAATACCACCTCAGCAATAGAGGTGGCCTCACTGGCATGAGGGTCCCGCAGGTGGAAATGGTGATACAACGACGGTTCAAGCTCAGGTATAACAATCGGCCCATTCCCCTCCAGTATCACATCATGGGTCTGACCGATTTCAGCGAGGGAGCTACCATCCGGGTTATAAATCGCAACCCCGACAACTGTACCCTGAGACAACACCCCACTAATCAGGCTATCAATCAAAGGCTGGTCCAGGTGCCAGACGGCACTGGCCAGACCCTCTTCAACCAGCGGCTGCTGCTCAGCAATACTGAGCGCGATACGGTCTTTGGACTGGACAAACTCCCCCCAGCCCTGCAACAGCGTAATCACAATGGCTGCGATACAGTAAAAACCAAAAACCCGCTTCAGTAACGTCACGCCAATTGAATGCCTGACCGATGGAGTAGAAATGCCCATGTTATTTCCTTTTAGCGATAGGAACTCAACAGTGATTCAGTGGCCTGACTGCTGTTCTGCAGAACTTTTAACAAATCAGGTCGAGAACCAGGCACCATCATATAGCGCGTATAGCTCTGATGTTTTTTACTCGCAAGACTGAATTTACCCGCGGATGCCTGAATGGTTTTATCTACATTCAACAGATACTGCATAGTGGATGTTGGCAAAAGTGTTGCGTCCACTCGTTTCATCAGAAGCTTCATTAAGTTATCACGCTCCCGATTGCCATCAACACGCTTTATTTCACCTCGACTGACCAGATCATCAATACCGACATAACGATGACCCCGCATTCCGGCAAATAAGTGGCCTTTTAAAGACTCAGGACTTTTATAATCAATCGGATTATCACTATGAGAGACAATACTGTTTGAATCATCAAACAATTCATGCCAGATATAATTATCTACCGGCCCCTTTATAAACCCCCATTTAGGATTAACCCAGGGCACCAGCCAATTTTTATCGCAGCTACCATCTTCACAGCGCCCTTCAATCCAGTTTTTTAGCAACGCATTCAAGCGCGCCCGAGGTACTAACCTGACTTCAAATTTATAATTGCCAGGTGCTTTTTGAAGAGCGTCAGCAAGGTCAAAGGTTAACCCTGTACTTTTCCCTGTCACAAATGGAGGGTGATTGTGATAACTATAGATGGTAATCGTTTCAGCATGACTGTTCATACCCAGTAATAACATCAAAGCTGCTACCAGCCGCCCGCCCAACCTCAACATAAAACACCTCAGATCCATTATTTAGCGTAATCCAGAACACCTCTTGATCTGAGTCCATCCGCTGGTGCTGATAGAAGTCGACAACATCAATCCACCTGAAGTCTAGCAGCCCTTCGGGCTTTGTCGATTGAAGGGAAGAAACCTGCAATGTACGACAAAAACTCACATTATCCAGAAGCGAAGACAGGGCAGGGATAGCAGACATAGAGCACTGAAGGGTCATTACTGTCAGTAGTCGTGATCGTTCTTCTGAAAAGTGACGTCGAGATGAGTGGCCAGGGCCGGGCTGTGTCAAGGCCTCTGAATTACCAGCCCGAAGCAACGAGGCTGTCGGATTAGGAGTTACCCGCAGCAAAACGGCTATCAACTTCGACTCTGATCTCCCCTGATACCTTTCTATCGCTGGCGATTAGTGATCCAGCACCCTTTTTCAAACAGCCTCAACGCCTGGGTAGCAGGGTATGGTAGCGCCCCTGTACGTGAATGTATGCAGTCAACAACTGACACCTGAATACTCGCTGCTGACAGATTCACCGGGTAATATAATGCCCAGCCCGCCATGCTTCTGATCTGGGAGGTTTGCAGATATCACACTCGGGTAATAGCCCCGCCCGTTACCAAAGCCGCCTGAATACAGAACCGACAATAGCCTATGAATACACCAGACACAGCACTCAGCCAGAACTACACCGTCGCACGCAACCATCACCCGGCTTGGCAATTACTGGCAGCACGCCGTGCTCCGCTGGTTATCAGCTGTCTGATGCCCCTGTTTGAGCAGTATCCAGAAGGGGTAGCGATAGAAACTGCGCAACAACTGCTGGCCGACATTCTGGCATTGCACGCCAATAATGATGAGTTTGAAATCAGCGGCGACGACTACCCTGCAATCGCCCGTAAAGAGCTCCGGGACTGGATCAGGCGCAGCCTGGTTGTCGAACGCGACGGCATTCTGCAAGCCACCGATGCGCTGCAAAAAGCGCTGCGTTTTATAGAAAGCCTCAACGATCGCGCCATGACATCAACTGCCTCGCGACTCGCTACCGTTCAACGCGAGATTGAAAACCTCGAAACCCGCCTTAACCCTGACAGCCAGAGTCGAGCTGAATTCCTGAAGCGAAAAATCAGCACACTGGAAGCCGAGCTGGCTCAGGTAGAAGCCGGCGACTTTGAGGTGCTGACCGGCCCCCGCGCAGCAGAAGGTATCCGTGAGGTATACACTCTGGCAGCGAGCCTGCGGGCGGACTTCCGCCGCGTTGAAGACTCCTACCGGGCAGCAGATCGCCAGTTACGTCAGACCATTATCAGTGAGGAAAATCATCGCGGTGAAGTGATAGACCGGCTACTGGACAGCCACGACAACCTGCTGAACACGGTGGAGGGTCAGGTCTTTCACGGCTTTCATGAACAGCTGAACAGATCCACGGAGCTAGACGCCATGAAAACCCACCTGCGCACCATTCTGGCAAATCCGGCGACAGAGGCAGCCCTCACGACCCAGCAGCGTAATGAGATGCGCTGGCTGATTCCTCGACTGATAGCCGAATCGAAGAGCGTCATCAAAGCCCGTGCGCGCAGTGAGCGGGATGTGAAAGGGTTCCTGAAAACAGGCCTGGCGGCAGAACATCATCGCGTAGGCCAGCTACTCAATGAAATTCTGGAAACCGCCCTGAATATCGACTGGGGCAGCAGTGCCGTACGCAAAACAGCCAGTTCTTTGCCCCCACTCCCCGTCACCGTTTCCAGTGTTCCGCTGGCGGAACGGCTGCGTTTCAAATCCATCGAGTCGGACAATGCGCAACAGCTGCAACTGGAAACCACCGAAACACAGCTGGATGATCTGGACGCCGATTTCTGGCAGGCATTTGATGGCCTGGACCGCGCCGCGCTGATTCAACAGACCTCAGCCGTACTGGCCACCAGCGACACGCCCATGAGCCTTGCCCAGCTGGCAGAGCAACTACCACCCGATCGTCATGATCTGGAAACCCTGACGCTCTGGCTCAGCATCGCCCGGGAAGCAGGATTGCCTGTCTCTGAACAGCTGGAAAGTTTTGAGATCAGCGACCACAGCGGGCAGCGCTATCGTTTTCATACCCCCACCGTGGCATTAACAGCCGCATCACTGGACAGCATTGATCAGGAGAATCTGGGATGAGCAGCATTTTTGATCAGATGACCGCGACATCAGAAACCACGGACGCAGCATCCCCCCATCAGGACAGCGTACCGGCTGATAACCCAACCCCTGACGGCCCAGCAAATACGGCAACATTCAGCCCCGAGCAGCCAGAGCCATACACCTCAAAGGCCCTTAAAGCCACCAGTCAGGAACTGCTGAAACTCGGCCTGCTGGAAGCGGATCGCAAGCCGAACCTGTACCAGACCGCCCTGACACAGCAACACGCCATCAATCTGATTCTGGAGCCTTTTGATCTCAGCCTGAAAATTGATGATGTACGCGGCCTGGCTTTCCTTGTGGTGGCAGATCCTGTCACAACCGGACAGGATGACGAGTGGTCTCACCCGCTTGTTCGCAAACAGCGCCTGACACTTGAACAGTCACTGCTGATCGCCATTTTGCGGCAACACTACATTGTGCATGAACAGGAAGCGGGAATAGGCACCGGTGATGCCCGTGTTGCGCTGGATGATCTACTACCTCAGCTGCAGATCTACCTGGGGGATACCGGCAGTGATGCCCGCGAGCAGAAACGCCTGCGCACGCTGCTGGAAAACCTGAAAGGCCACGGCGTGGTGTCAGAGGTAGATAGCCAGGAACAGGTCACAATCCGTCCCATTATTGCCCACCTGTGCAACCCGGAAAGCCTGCAGAACCTGCTGCAGCATTTCCGTCAACAGGCAGGCAATGTCACCTCAGATACCTTCGGCACCGCCAGCACACAGGAGTCTGAACATGAATAACAACCCGATGGATGATCTGTTCGCCAGCGAAACGATGCCGCCCTGTGCCTTCATTATCAAACAACTGGAAGTGTACAACTGGGGGCCATTCAGCGGTCGCGCCTGCGCGCACATCGACCCACAGGGGACGTCTATCATTGGCCCGACAGGCAGTGGCAAAACCACCCTGGTCGATGCACTGATGACACTGATCACCGCACAACCACGCTACAACCTGGCCTCAACCGGCGGCCATGAGAGTGATCGTGACCTGCTCTCCTACATTCGGGGCGTCTCCGGCGCAGGCAATAACAGTGGTGACAACAGCCATGTTGCCCGCACCGACAAAACCACCACGGCTATCAGCGCGCTGTTCAGTAATGGCTCCACCTGCGTGCGTATTGGTGCCCTGTTCTGGCTGGAGGGCAGCAGCTCCGCCAGTGCCGATCTTAAACGCCTGTGGTGCTTTACCGAACGGGATGATCAGAGCCTGTCCAGCTGGCTTGAGCTGCACCATGAAGGTGGGGCACGGGCGCTAAAGCAGAAAGCACGAGAAACCAGCGGACTACAGGTTTTTGACAGCAAGAAGAGTTATCTGGCACAGCTACGTCGCTTTTTTGAAGTCGGCGAAAACGCTTTCACCCTGCTTAACCGTGCTGCCGGGCTCAAGCAGCTGAACAGTATTGATGAGGTATTCCGCGAACTGGTGCTGGACGACCGTTCCGCCTTCAACCGCGCCAGTGAAGTAGCCAACGAATTTGACGATCTGGCCAGCATCCACAGCGAACTGCAGATCGCCCGTCGACAGCAGCAATCGCTGTTACCGATAGAGCAGACCAATCAGCGCTATCAGGCGACTCAGCAAAAGCATGCGACACAACGTACGGTATTGCAGGCGTTGCCGATCTGGTTTGCAACACATGGCTACCAGCTCTGGAAAGAACAGGAGCAGGCGCTGCACAACGAGATCGAACGCCAGAAAATTCAGGTTGCAGAACAACAACAGGCCGCTGAAAACCTGCAAGACAGGGCCAACATACTCAGAGACAGCTATCTCCAGGCCGGCGGTGCCAGCATTGAACAGCTGCACAGACAGATTGAAACCCAGCAGGCGTTAACACAGACACGCCAACGTAATGCCACACAATACCAGCGCATGGCCAGGCAACTTGAGCTGGACGATAACCTGAGTGCCAGCGCGCTGTACGCTAATCAGCAACAGGTCAAAACGCACCAGCAGCGCCTCGAAAGCCAGCAGCAGACACTGGAAAATGACAGTCTTCAGTGGGGTGCAAAACTGGTGAAGCAACAGTCGCAGGCCGCCAGCCTCAGTGAAGAACTGAGTAGCATACGCGCCCGCCCAGGCTCCAACATACCCGCCCGCTATCAGGATTTTCGCGCCGAATTGGCCAGCGCCCTGACACAGCCTGAAACCGACCTGCCATTTGTGGCAGAACTGATAGAAACCCGGCCGGAAGAACAGCCATGGCGTGGTGCCATAGAGCGCGCCATCGGCGGGCATCGCCTGCGTATTCTGGTACCAGAGGCGCAGATGAAAGCGGCACTGGAATGGGTCAATCAACGCGATAACCGCCTGCATGTACGTTTACTGGAAGCCAGCGCACCTGATCAGCCTGCACAATTTATGAGCGATGGCTTTACGCGCAAACTCAATTTCAAAACGCACCCACATCGTGAGTCACTGAAACATTTTCTGGCCAGTATCGATCGTCACTGTGTCGCCTCCGCAGAAGCACTGCGCGGTATCGAACATGGTATGACCGCCCAGGGGCTGATGTCGGGCAAGCGTGGCCGGTTTGAAAAGCAGGATCAACAGCCACTGCACAAAGGCTGGATGACCGGGTTCGATAATAAAGATCGGCTGGCCGCTCTGACAGCGGAACTGGCGGAAACCGAAACAGAGCAACACAACTGCCAACAGCAATACAATCAGGTCAAGCGAGCCCAGGACACTCTCAAGGATGAACTGCGTCTGCTGGAAAGCCTGGCCCAGCTGGAATTCAGCGAAATTGATCTACCCGGTGCCGAAGCGGATCAACAGCAGCTACAGCAACAACTGGATGCTCTGACAGATCCAGACTCCAGCACTGCCAGGGCGCAGCGGCAGTATGAAGACGCAAAGCAGGCACTGGAGGCGACCCAACAGCAGATCAACGAGCTGCTCAAACAACAGGGCCGCCTGGACACCCGCTACAAAGAAGCGCGTCGCTATAAAATCGCAGCAAAGCACCGCCTTGGAGACGGACTCTCAGACAGCCAGCAGGCGCTGGCCGACAGCCACCTCAAGCTGCCTGATGCCACACAACTGGAACAGTTTGACCAGCTGGAGCGTGCAGAGTACAGCCGTATCGAAACAGCCTGTACAGAACTGGACCAGAAACTCAGCACCCTGCAGCAACAGCTGATCCGACAGATGGCTGCAGCCAAAAGAGAAGATACCGGCGCACTGGCTGAAACCGGCACCGAGCTACAGGATATACCGGACTATCTGGAGCGTTTGCGGCTGCTGAATGAAGAGGCGCTCCCCGAAAAACTACGCCGCTTCCTGGACTACCTGAACCAGTCCTCCGATCAGGGGGTTACCCAGCTGCTGGCAGAAGTCAGTAACGAAGTGACACTGATTGAGGAGCGAATCGCCGACCTGAATCAGACCCTGAAACGGGTCGACTTCCAGCCAGGACACTATCTGCAACTGATGCCACAGCATGTGGTACATGAAAGCCTGCGCACACTGCAGCAGGCCCAACGCCATTTGCGCGCTACGGCACTCAAGGATGATCAGGGCGAAAGCCACTATCGAGCGCTGGAGAATATCGTCCAGTTATTGCGCCATGCCAGCGATAACCGCCGTACCCTGGGAGCCCGCGCCCTGCTCGACCCGCGTTATCGGCTGCAGTTTGCCGTCTCCGTACTGGACCGTCAGGACGATCATATTATTGAAATCCGCACCGGCTCCCAGGGCGGCAGTGGCGGCGAGAAGGAGATCATCGCCAGCTATATACTGACCGCCTCACTCAGCTACGCACTCTGCCCGGAAGGCCTGAGCCGCCCGCTATTCGGCACCATCGTGCTGGATGAAGCCTTTTCAAAAAGCTCACAGGCGGTCGCTGGTCGTATTATCGCTGCGCTGCATGAATTCGGCCTGCATCCATTGTTTGTCACCCCGAACAAAGAGATGCAGCTGCTGCGCGCGCATACCCGCTCCGCCATTCTGGTACACCGCAAAGGGTTGCAGTCCACCCTGACCTCCCTGAGCTGGGAAGAGGTCACGGCACAGGCCCGCAAGGTGCGCGAAACACTATGAAAACACCCGCTGATCTGGCCCGTAAACTGGCCCGGCAGTGGCACAATGCCGACCTGCGCGAGCAACGCCTGCTGAACCCACTGCACTGGCCCATTGAGCTCAGTATCGGTAAGCCCACGGCCAACGCCATGCTGAACCAGCTGCATCAGGTCCGCCAGCATATCCAGCACTGGCGGGCTATCGACACCGGACAGGTACGCTGGGAAGAACACCACTATCAGAGCACCAGTGAAGCCGTAGAGCTGCCGGTCAGCTGGGCACTCAACACCCCGACCGAGTGGGTCAACGCCACCGCCAGCCCGGACATTCGTCGCGAATACCAGGCGTTAGGCCGACTGGTACAACAGACTGACCCGCAGTTTCACTCATTCCTGATCCGACAACGCAGCCTGGTATTCAATAAACCGGAACATGAAGTCATCAAAGCGGCGGAACTGGCCCTGCTGCTGACAGCTGGAGCCGCACAAGGCAGCCCGTTACGGGCCCTCTCGCTGGCGGGCATCGACAGCAAATTTTTTGACCGTAACCGCACCCTGATCACCCGCCTGCTGGACATCCGCTTCAATGGCCTGGCCGGTGAGCAAGGACTGGAGACCTTCCTGGGTGCCCAGCACGACAATGACCACTGGCTGCTGGTTGCTGACCTGGATGGCAGTCTGCTGCCCTTTACACAACAACGGGTGCGCGACACAGAACTGATGCACACACCACTGGCTGCCAGCCATGTATTGATCATTGAAAATGAACGCTGCCTGCACCAGCTACCCACGCTGCACGGTACAATCGCCATACTGGGCGCAGGCCTGAACCTGCGCTGGCTCAGCGCTGAGTGGCTCAGCGGTAAAACACTGGCCTACTGGGGCGATATCGACAGCTGGGGCCTCAGCATGCTGGCCCAGGCCCGCCAGCACCAGCCCGGCCTGACCCCATTACTGATGAACCGAGCTATTTTCGATAGCTATCAACACAGCAAAGCCGTTACCGAACCCTTACCCGCAACACCCGAACCACCGCCACAACTAAGCCGTGAAGAAGCACAGCTTTATCGCCATCTATTGTCACTGGAAAAAGGGCGGCTGGAGCAGGAGTTTATTGATAAGCAGCAGGTCATGGATACTGTCAGCCAGTGGCGAGCGCACAGTAACCCGTAACCTGGTGATAACTCCCGGATACTCAGAAACACGGCACAAACCGCAGTGGTCGGCTGGCAGCCAGATATTTGATAGAATCATATTTTTTATGCGGTACGCAGCAGAGGGCATAAGCCCGCGCAACGCTCTGAACCCGGACCAATTAAGGCCAGACCATGCTGAAGACAGCGAACATTCGAAATCTGACAGTATTCAAACAGGCTGACCTTGAGTTTTCGCCAGGTCTGAATGTAATCGTGGGTGAGAATGGCAGTGGTAAGTCACACCTGCTCAAGGCGCTGTACACCTTAATTGCAACCAGTGCTCAGGAAGGGCTGAAGGCTCAGCCAGGCACACCCACCAAAACCGGGTTACAGAAAGCGTTCGCCGACAAACTGATCACCGTGATGCGCCCAGAATCATTAGGGCGCCTGGCACGCCGCAAACAAGGCCGCGAACGCTGCGAACTCAAACTAACATTCGAAACAGCCCCGCTAGAAACAGGTATCAGCTTCGCCACCAGCAGCAAATCAGAGGTTCAGGTCGATAGCCTGCCCGCAATATGGCAGGAAAAAGCGCCCGTTTTTATTCCCACACGGGAAGTCCTCAGTCAGTATCACTGGTTACCTCAGCTCTACCGTACTGCTCATGTGGATATAGAGGAAAACCTGATTGATCTGTGTGATCTATTGGGTGCACTGGCCTTGAAAGGCCCAAGGGAGAAAACCATATCCAGACTGGTTTCGCCACTTGAAGATGCGATGGGCGGTAAAGTCGAACTGGATAAAAATGGTCGTTTCTACCTGGCGATAAAAGGAACGGGGCGAATGGAAATGCCGCTGGTTGCTGAAGGCTTGCGAAAGCTGGCCATGGTTGCACGCCTGATCAGTACCGGTTCGCTGCTGGATAAGGGCTACCTGTTCTGGGACGAACCCGAAGCCAACCTGAACCCCAAACTGATAAAGGTCATTGCTGCTTTGCTTATGGATTTGAGCGAACATGGGATTCAGATCATCGTCGCAACACATTCACTATTTCTACTTAGAGAACTGGATATTCTGTCTGGCCAGGAAAACTATAAATATTTAAGTAAACGCTATTTCGCATTAGGCAACTCAGAAAATGGCACGAGAGTCGAACAAGGCAATACCCTTGATGATATTTCTACGCTGATCATGCTAGATGAAGAGCTGTTGCAGTCAGACCGGTTTATGGAGTCACAGGAATGATAACTCTAGAAGAAGGGAAACTAGAGTTCATATTCCAGCATAGCAACAGCACAAAATATGACGACTGGGTCTTTTACCGTAACCAGCTAACAAATGCTTTTGGACAATCTAAAGCTGTCGATCTGATAACCATTGATGATAACAACACCTGGCTTATCGAAGTTAAAGACTATCGCCAGTATCCACGCACAAAGCCCAGTGAGCTCGCCGATGAAATTGCCAAGAAAGTACGCGATACTCTGGCAGGACTTGCTGCTGCACAACACAACGCCAATGATGCGGATGAAAAGAACTTCGCACAAAACGCCATAAAGAAGCCTTTCCGCATTGTACTTCACTTGGAACAACACCCAACAGGGAACAGATTACGCCCCCGTGCTGCCGAACCTAAAGACCTCATTCAGAAGCTCAAGCAACTATTAAAAGCTGTAGATGCTCATCCCAGAATCGTTGACCAGCACAGCATTACTCCAGATATGCCATGGACAGTTAAAAGCCTCCCGAGTAACTCAACGTAATAACACACCCAGGTACGATGACTGTCCCGGTGACCTAGGCTAATTGTTAAGCCATAAAAAAGAAGGCCACAGGAACTCAACAACAAAGATTCTCTATTAGCCCCACCCTCCCCAATCGGCTAAAATCCCCGCATCTCAAGACATCGAACAGGTTGTGACAGATGGCACAGTACGTTTATTCCATGAACCGCGTAGGCAAGATCGTCCCGCCTAAACGCGAGATTCTGAAAGATATCTCCCTCTCTTTTTTCCCGGGTGCCAAAATCGGCGTACTGGGCCTCAACGGCTCCGGTAAATCCACCCTGCTGAAAATTATGGCCGGTCTGGACACCGAGATCATCGGTGAAGCCCAGCCAATGGCGGGCATCAAAGTTGGTTACCTGCCTCAGGAGCCAGAGCTGGACGACAGCAAAACGGTGCGCCAGGTGGTGGAAGAGTCTGTTGCTGATGTCAAAGAAGCACTGGACGGGCTGGAAGCGGTGTACGCAGCGTACGCTGAGCCGGATGCAGATTTTGACGAGCTGGCTAAACAGCAGGCGAAGTTTGAAGATCTGATCCAGGCCAAAGATGGCCACAATCTGGAAGTTGCACTGGAACGTGCTGCTGACGCCATGCGCCTGCCAGACTGGGATGCCGAGGTGAAAAACCTGTCCGGTGGTGAGCGCCGTCGTGTAGCACTGTGCCGCCTGCTGCTGGACAAGCCAGATATGCTGTTGCTGGATGAGCCTACCAACCACCTGGACGCCGAGTCTGTGGCATGGATTGAGCGCTTCCTGCAGGAATATCCAGGTACAGTTGTGGCAATCACCCATGACCGTTACTTCCTGGATAACGCCGCTGGCTGGATTCTGGAGCTGGACCGCGGGCGCGGTATCCCATACGAAGGTAACTACTCCTCCTGGCTGGAGCAGAAAGAAGCTCGCCTGGCCCAGGAAGCCAAGCAGGAGGCGGCTCACCGCAAGTCTGTCGCATCCGAGCTGGAGTGGGTTCGTCAGGGCTCCAAAGGTCGCCAGTCCAAATCCAAGGCGCGCCTGAAACAGTTTGAAGAGATGAACTCCAAAGAGTTCCAGACCCGAAACGAAACCCAGGAGATCTACATTCCACCTGGGCCACGTCTGGGCGACAAAGTTATCGATGCGGTTAACATCAGCAAAGCCTATGGCGATAAAGTGCTGTTTGAAGACCTCAGCTTTTCTATCCCCCAGGGTGCGATTGTTGGCATCATCGGTGGTAACGGCGCGGGTAAATCCACACTGTTCCGCATGATTGCCGGTGAAGAGCAGCCGGATTCCGGTGCAATCGAGCTGGGTTCTACGGTACAGCTAGCGTACGTTAACCAGTCCCGCGAGATCGACGGTGACAAAACCGTGTTTGAAGAGATCTCCGACGGCCAGGACATTATCACCGTGGGTAACTACCAGACCCCGGCACGTGCTTACTGTGGTCGCTTCAACTTCAAAGGCGGCGATCAGCAGAAATTCGCCAAAGATCTGTCCGGTGGTGAACGTAACCGTCTGCACATGGCCAAGCTGCTGAAAGAGGGCGGCAACGTGCTGCTGCTGGATGAGCCGACCAACGACCTGGATATCGAAACCCTGCGTGCACTGGAAGAAGCCATCCTGGCCTTCCCGGGCTGTGCGGTAGTGATTTCCCATGACCGCTGGTTCCTGGACCGTATCTGTACCCATATGCTGGCGTACGAGGGCGACTCCCACGTTGAGTTCTTCGAAGGTAACTACACCGAATACCAGGAAGACTACAAACGTCGTTACGGCAAAGACCATCAGCCAGAGCGCATCAAGTACAAGCGTATCTCTGACCTGTAATATTCAGTGTCCAGATAGCAAAACGGCCTCTTTAAGAGGCCGTTTTTATTTTCATTGCCTGTAATCAGGCAGGTTCCTGCACGACAGGCTCAGGCACATCAGCTCGCGCCAGCTCGGCAATCTGCAACTGATCACGGCCATTACCCTTGGCCCGGTACAGCGCGTCATCTGCCTTTTTCAACAAAGAAGCGACATCGTCTTCTGCAACAGAAGTCGCCAGACCAATACTGGTAGTAAAACCAATCTCTTCACCGGTCGGCGTCAAGGCGCGCGCATTACGACAGCTGTGCAGTATTTTTGTCGCCAGCGCTTCAGCCTGCGGCTGCTCCAGTCCCGGCAGAATCATCAGAAATTCTTCACCACCATAACGGCCCGACAGGTCATGCCGTTTGCGGGCATGCTTGCGCATAATATTGCCAAAATCACGCAGCACAATATCCCCGGCGGCGTGGCCATACTGATCGTTAAACTGCTTGAAGTGATCCAGGTCGAACATCAGTACCGAGACAGGCCGCCCCATTTCACGCTGGGTCTGCATATCGGTTTCCAGTTGCTCCATAGACTGACGACGGTTCGAGAGCCCGGTAAGCGGGTCTCGGGTTGCCTGCCGAAACAGCCCCAGCAACATGCTCAGCTGGTTGACGGCTGCCCAGCCTGAAATCACCCCCAGAATCGCCAGCAACCAGATATTGTTCAGGCTTTCAATCTGCCACAACACACCCTGCCAGCTCTGCAGCATCAGCTCCAGGCCGATAATACCACCCACCATCAGAATCAGTTCAAAGATAGTCAGAGGGAAAACCGCCAACATGCAGATGATCATAAAGGGGAAGAAATGGTAACCAGCGATCGCTCCGCTCAGCCCGGCAGAAACCAGCATATTACTGGTAAAGACATGAAAACCTGACAGGGTCACCAGCAACCCCAGCAACCTCGCATAGCCGCGCCACAGACTGTAAGGGCAGCTCGCCCACACCGCCAGCCCGGCACAAACCAGCCCTGATGTGATGCGCAGGATGCTGACTTCATCCAGCAGGGACAGGGGCAGCAACAGGTAGTCCACCAGAATCCAGGCGGGTTGTAGCACCATCATCAGAAATGCAATGGTCCGCGCCCGCTTGCACAGATAATGGCTTCTGGCCTGATTGAAGTAGCGGGAGTGCCGTCCGGTCCAGACCACATCCAGCAATGCCTCAAAGCTCATAATTATTATTCTTCCGATAACATTTGAGGGAGTTCAACATAGGCATTCCCTTCCCGAACCTCAATGACATGGCTCAGCTACAGACAAAACAGATCAAACGTATGTACTAAAACCCCTGCCAGTGAGGCTAAACCAATACGATAACCACCAGGTTTACACAAAAAATTCACAGACCAGCTACCTTTATCAGTACAGACTGGCCAGTAGCCAGGCATCATAACTGGCAACAGCATACAAACAGCGTCAAACCGACTGAAAGGGACAACAGGAGCACACTTATGTCACTCATCTCCCCCCCTACCGATCAGGAGCGCCGCCGCTTCCTGCGCATACAGTTCGATGGCATCACCGAACTGCTAATCGAGCAACAAAAATATACTGTCGAGCTACTGGATCTGTCGCTCAAGGGCGCTTTGATCAAAAGTGAACGCCCCCTGCCCTGCCAGCCAGACAGCCCATTTCAGATGCATATTCATCTGGCGGCTGATGATCTGACCCTGTCATTCAACACCTCACTGGTAAGAATGGTCGACAATAACTACGGTCTACGCTTTAACACCATCGATCTGGACACCCTCACTCACCTGCGCCGCATCATGGAGCTGAACCTGGGTGATGAGAACCTGCTGGAGCGGGAGCTGGACCACCTGTTCCCACTCAGCTGAACCATGGCACAGACATACAACCCCGGTTACAAAGCGTCCAGCGCTTCCGACAGCGTATTAACGCCAATCACGTCCATTCCCGTTACCGGCTCTTTTGGCACATTGGCTTTCGGCACAATCGCCCGCCGAAAGCCATGCTTGGCCGCTTCACGAATCCGCTCCTGACCATTGGGTACTGGGCGGATCTCACCGGACAGCCCAACCTCACCAAAGGTCATCAGATCCTGCGCCAGCGCCCGGTCCCGGTAGCTGGAGACCACCGCCAGCAGTAGTGCCAGATCAGCACTGGTTTCCAGCACCTTGACTCCGCCCACTACATTCACAAATACATCCTGATCACCGGTATGCAATCCACCATGGCGATGCAGCACCGCCAGCAACATTGCCAGCCGGTTACCTTCCAGCCCCACCGCCACCCGGCGTGGATTATTCATGTGCGACTGATCCACCAGCGCCTGGATCTCAACCAGCAGTGGCCGGGTTCCTTCCCACACCACCATCACCACACTGCCGGGGCTGGGCTGCTCAGCCTGGCTCAAAAATATCGAACTGGGGTTACGAACTTCTTTCAGCCCATTCTCCAGCATCGCAAACACGCCTAATTCGTTAACGGCCCCGAAACGGTTTTTATGAGAACGTAATGTGCGAAACCGGGAGTCTGATGAGCCATCAAACTGTAATGAACAGTCAATCATATGCTCCAGCACCTTGGGCCCGGCCAGACTGCCATCCTTGGTGACATGCCCGACCAGAAACAGTACTGTCCCGGTCTGTTTGGCAAAACGGGTCAGAAAGGCCGCCGACTCTCGTACCTGAGAAACAGAGCCTGGTGCCGATGACACATCCGCCACATGCATCACCTGGATGGAGTCAATCACCATCACCCGTGGTTTATGTTGCTGCGCAATATCACAGATCTTTTCCACCGAGGTTTCCGACAGCATCTTCAGCTGATCAGCCTGCAGTCCAAGTCGATGCGCCCGCATCGCCACCTGCTGTAAAGATTCCTCACCGGTGATATACAACGCGGGCATCTGCGCCGCCAGAAAACACATCACCTGCAACAGCAGGGTACTTTTACCCGCTCCCGGATGGCCACCAATCAGAATCGCCGAGCCCGGCACCAGGCCACCGCCAAGTACCCGGTCAAGCTCGCCCGTACCGGTGCCAAAGCGCGGCACCTCAGCCAGATTCACCTCTGACAGGCTGATAACGGTATCCTGCGATGCCCCGCCAGCATAGCCATCAAAGCGCACATTGCGCGCTGCACTGCTTGCACTGGCGCTGGCCGGGGCGCTGCTGAGGCGGATTTCAGTCAGGGTATTCCAGGCACCGCAGGCCGAGCACTGACCCTGCCATTTGGCATGATCGGCACCACAGTCATTACAGACAAAAGCAGTTTTCTGTTTAGCCATTACACTCTCTCGTTGTTAAATCGCTATCAATGTAAATCAGCAGATTGCACTACAGCAGTTGCTGTATTTGCAGACAGAACCTTCTACAATCAGGGACTTTACGTACTTATCATACTGCCAGGCACAGGCTCCAGATGGATTCTGTCTACGCCACCGGCAGCCAACGTTGTCATTGAGGACCTGCTGATGAAACTGGAAACCATTGCTGTACATGGCGGATTTTCCCCGGACCCTACCACCAAATCGGTTGCCGTACCGGTTTACCAGACCACATCCTACGCCTTTGATAGCGCCCAGCACGGTGCCGATCTGTTTGACCTGAAAGTTCCGGGCAATATCTACACCCGCATCATGAACCCGACCACCGATGTACTGGAGAAACGGGTTGCAGAGATGGAAGGGGGTATTGCAGCACTGGCCGTAGCCTCAGGTATGGCAGCGATCACCTACAGCATCCAGACACTGGCCGAAGTTGGGGATAACTTTATCTCTACCAGCGAGCTGTACGGCGGTACCTACAACCTGTTTGCTCACACCCTGCCCCGTCAGGGCATTGAATGCCGCTTTGTCAAAAAAGATGACTTTGCCGCCATGGAAGCACAGATCGATGCGCGCACCAAAGCGATCTTCTGTGAGTCTGTCGGTAACCCGTCCGGCGGTATTGCCGATGTGGAAAAACTGGCAGAGCTGGCGCACCGCCACGGCATCCCACTGATTGTGGATAACACGGTACCAAGCCCGGCAATGTGGCGTCCAATTGAACAGGGGGCTGACATTGTTATTCAGGCGGCGACCAAGTATATCGGCGGCCATGGCAACTCGATTGGTGGCGTGATTGTTGACTCCGGCAACTTCCCATGGGCTGACCATGCTGACCGTTTCCCGCTGCTGAATACACCGGATGTATCCTACCACGGCGTGGTTTACACCGAAGCGTTCGGCCCTGCGGCCTTTATCGGTCGTTGCCGGGTCGTTCCCCTGCGTAACATGGGTGCGGCACTGAGCCCGATGAACGCCTTCCTGCTACTGCAGGGACTGGAAACCCTGAGCCTGCGTATGGAGCGGATCAACGATAATACTCAGAAAGTTGCCCAGTTCCTGGAAGCTCACGATCAGGTTGCATGGGTGAAATATGCAGGGCTAGAAAGCCACCCGGACCATGCGCTGGCGCAGAAATACATGGCCGGTCAGGCATCCGGAATCCTCAGCTTCGGGGTCAAATCTGGCCGTGAAGGTACCCGTGCATTCTATGATGCGTTGCAGATCTTCCTGCGCCTGGTAAATATCGGTGACTGCAAGTCACTGGCATCCATCCCGGCTGAAACAACCCATCGCCAGCTGAACGATGAAGAGCTGAAATCCGCCGGGGTTTCCGCCGAAATGGTTCGACTGTCGATCGGTATTGAGCATATTGATGATCTGCTGGCTGACCTGGATCAGGCGCTGAACGCCAGCGCTCAGTAAGCGCCATAGCGACAGTCAGAACAACAGTCAGAACAGGTGCCTGCACCTGCTCTGACTGCCTTCAGCTATTCCAGCCCAGCGCCGGGGATGTATTCGCCGCACTGCAACGATAAAGGGTCAGCCACTCAATTGCCTGCGCCGCTGGCAGTGGCCGGGTAAACAGATTGCCCTGTAACTGATCACAGCCCATCTGCTGCAGCATCGCCTGCTGAACTGGCGTTTCTACCCCTTCTGCCACCACCTCCATCCCCAGACTGTGCGCCAGAGAGATAACAGCCTGACAGATCGTCTGGCTGGATGCGCTGTTATCCATCCCATCGACAAACGAGCGGTCAAGTTTGATCACACCCACCGGGAAGCGCTGCAGATAACTCAGGCTGGAGTAACCGGTCCCGAAATCATCGATGGCCAGCGTCGCCCCCAGCTCATCCAGCCTATGCAGCTGGGCGGCACAGTTCTCACTGATCAGCAGAGATTCTGTAATCTCCAGCCGAATCTGCTCCGCCGACAGCTGGTAGTTACTCAACAGACGAGCCAGCCCCGCATCAAAACAGCCCTGCTGCAGCTGCTGGGCTGATACATTCACCGATAACTGGCACAAGCCCAGCCCTTCGTTCTGCCACTGCGCCAGTTGAGCGCAGGACTGTTCCAGCACCCAGTGACCTATTTCAGCCATCAGCCCGGCTTCTTCCGCCAGCGGTACCAGCACCATCGGCGACACCATCCCGAACTCAGGATGCCGCCAACGTAATAACGCCTCAAAAGCGACCGGCGCGCAGCGTGGGTCAGCGGTAGCAGCCTGCACCATCGGCTGGTAAAACAGCACCAGCTGCTGCCGTGCGATCGCTTCACCCAGCTCTGCCAGCATATACCGACGATGCTGCTGTTTCTGATGTTGCTCCGGGGCATAAAAACGCCAGGTATTACGCCCCTCCTCCTTGGCCAGATACATCGCGCTATCGGCCTGCTTGAGTAACTCATCCGCGCTGCTGGCATTGTCCGGGTACAGGGTAATACCGACACTGGCCCCCACGTAACAGGCTTCCCCCTCCAGCCAGAAGGGCCGCAAGAGTGATTCCACAATCTGCTCCGCCGCCGCACTGGCATCCGCCGTTTGCTGAATATCCTGCAATACCACGGCAAACTCATCCCCTCCAAGCCGGGCAACGGAGTCCTCTGCCCGCCGGCTCAGCAGTAACCGCTCAGCCACCCCCATAAGCAGCTGATCTCCCGCCTGATGGCCCAGCCGGTCATTCACATCCTTGAAGTGATCCAGGTCGATAAACAGTACCGCCAGTTTCTGGCCATGGCGTTGTGCCACCTTAAGTCCGGTCGCCAGCCGCTCGGCCAGCTGGTAACGGTTATAAAGGCCGGTCAGGCTGTCGCGGGTCGCCATATAATGCACCCGCTGCTCCGCGGTTTTGCGCTCGGTAATATCACGCATAAACACCGTAATATGTGAGCGCCCAGCCGCCTGCCAGCCACTCATGGACAGCTCTATATAAAGCGGTAGAGCGGCCCCCCGCAATTCAGCCTCCAGCTGCGAAATTCGTAACTGCTGGGCACTGATAATCTGCTCCAGCCCTTCAGTAACCGGCGTCTGGGCCTGCTGACTGAATAACTGACGAAAATCAGTACCACGTAAACGTTCAGTCCCTTCGCCCAGCAGCTGCGCCGCCGAGGGATTGATCTCCAGAATACAGCCACCCGGGTCCAGCGTTACAATGCCATCCGTAGCGGTGTCCATCATGCTTTGCAAACACAGACGGGACTCATTGATCACCGCCTGAGATGCCTGCAGGGCCTGCTGTTGCTGGTTATAGGCCTGGGCCAGCTGGCCCAGTTCAAAACCAGCATCTTCATCCAGTCGCACCGGCTCCGCGCCGGATATCCGTAACCGGCTGATCATCACTTTGAGCGGGACGACCAATGAATGCTGCACCTGGTAGCCAACCAGCAACAGCCCCAGCATCACCGCACCCACCAGTGCTAATACCCCCTGCAATGCCATCCGTTCAGCGTTGGCTACAGCAATCCGGTCCGGCACCACCAGCGCCAGCAGCCAGTCAACATGAGACAATCTGATCAGGCTGACCTGAGCCCGCTCTGCGTACAGCGGATCACCCTTAAGCACCAATGTTTCAGCAGGGGGCACACCTTCACGCTCATTGCTGGTATGCGTTAACAGGTACTCCGCAATCCTCAACGCTTCATCCCGGTCAATATCATCTGCCCGGGTCAGCAGTTTTTCCTGCAGCCGTTGCCGGGGCTTATCCTGCACTATATCCAGGCGCTGCTGCATCACCTGTCGTAGCGGCCTGAAGTTACCCTCCAGCCAGACTTGTCGGTAGTCTTCACCCACCTGGTCAGTCAGTGCAATGGAGGTAATCTGGCCATCGGCTATCTGCGGCAGTGCCAGCAGGCCTTCATTGCGATCCAGCAGCACACCATAGCCGCCGATATCAGATAGCCGCTGACCAAGAAACGCCGTCATCCCCGACAGCTTCACATCGACCGTCGCCACCCCCCAGAACACCCCCTCACGGCGAATCGGCGCAGAGCAGGTGACCATCGGCATCAGCGTATAGGGGTCCGCATACGCACGGGACCAGTAACAGTGGCGGGCTTTCAGATAACGCACCGGGGCGTACCACTCCGTGCGAAAATAGGCGGGTTCATCAGGCTGATTATAATCATCGAAGAACTGCAGCTGACCCTCAGCATCACGCCCCCAGAACAGGCTGGCACGTTCAACACCAGGGATCAGGCGTCCAGGTTCCGGCCAGATACCACCTCCGGCAATAAAGTCGGGGGAAGGGCTGTCAGCCAGCTGTTGATAGAGCTGCTGATTCATCTGCTCCGGCAGCAACGGTGTCGCTGCCGCTGTACTGGCGATCGCCTGTACCAGTGTTTCGGCATGGGTCAGCTGAGCTTCCAGCTCCGCCACCACCAGCGCACCGGTCTGCTCCACCAGTTTGCGGTCGCGCTCAACCAGCATATCCCGGCCAAACAGCAGAAACACAGTAACAACCGCTACCAGACTGAAAATCAGCGCCGTTGCAAAGAGAAAGTTAACGCGAAATTGGAGGTTGTGCCAAAGGCGACCCAGTAGTGGCATTCCGTAAGTCCCTGCCAGACAGTAAATACGCTTTTCCAGTATAGGTAGCGTAATTCAGATCTGCCTGGCCCGGAGACCTGTTATGTGCTCAATATATCGTCTGGCTTAACGACATAATCCGGCAACCGCCTCAACGGCTTCTGCCAACCGGGCTTCAACACTGTCCGGCTCGTCATTACAGAAGTTCAGCTCCTGTAACAGACCGTCATCCAGACCATACACCAGACCACTCACTTCCAGTTTCTGCCCACTGCGCCAGGCTTCCTGCACCATAGTGGTATTACACAGGTTATAGGTCTGCTCCAGCACGTTGAGCTCACACAGTCGATCCAGCAGGTTATCTTCGGTGGTGCAGCGGCTCAGCAGGTCCTTGTACTTCATCGCCACATCACGGATATGGCGCAGCCAGTTACCGATCAGACCCAGAGGCGTATCCCCCAGCGCAGCTTTGACCCCACCACAGCCATAGTGGCCCACCACCATAATCTGCTTCACCTTGAGCACCTGTACTGCATATTGCACCACCGACAGGCAGTTCATATCCGAATGCAGTACCAGGTTGGATACATTGCGGTGAACAAAGATATCCCCCGGCAACATATCGACAATCTCGTTAGCAGGCACCCGGCTGTCAGAACAGCCGATCCAGAGGTAGTCCGGGCTTTGCTGCTGAGCAATCGCAGCGAAAAAGTCAGGGGCATTGGTGCGGATACGCTCAGCCCACTGGCGGTTTCCTTCAATAATTTTCTGTATGTCTGACATGGCGTTTTATCTGATCTGCATCGTTAGCGGTTCGACCAAAGTGTAAACCAAAGTAAAATGCCTGACACCCTTACCAGGGTATTCAACAGGGAAATACTCTGTGGCCAGGCACAAAAAAGGGCTCCCTTGGGAACCCTTTTTATCAATAACCATTAACCGTGATACTTCGCGCTTAACTCGTGTACGGCATCAACGAAGAACTTCGGCTGGGCCGGGTCAACGAACTGATGAATGCCGTGGCCCAGGTTGAAGACATGGCCAGAGCCACTGCCATAACTGGACAGAATCAGCTCCACCTCTTCACGAATACGGGACTCCGGTGCGTACAGCACGCTCGGGTCCATATTCCCCTGTAGGGCAACTTTATCGCCTACGCGGGCGCGGGCATTACCGATATCTGTGGTCCAGTCCAGACCCAGAGCATCGGCACCGGCTTCAGCAATTGACTCCAGCCACTGACCACCGTTTTTGGTGAACATGATCACCGGCACTTTACGACCATCATGTTCACGGATCAGCCCGGAGACGATCTGCTGCATGTATTTCAGTGAGAACTCACGGTACATCGGGCCGCTCAGTGCGCCACCCCAGGTATCAAAGATCTGTACCGCCTGGGCACCACTGCGGATCTGCTCGTTCAGGTAATCCGTTACCGACAGTGCCAGTTTGTTCAGCAGCTCATGCAGGATTTCCGGCGTGGCGTACATCATCTTCTTGATATGGCGGAAGTCCTTGGAGGAGCCACCTTCAACCATGTAGGTGGCCAGCGTCCATGGGCTGCCAGAGAAGCCGATCAGCGGTACCCGACCATTGAGTTCACGGCGAATCTCTTTCACCGCATTCATTACGTAGTCCAGATCACTGGCTGAATCCGGCACTGGCAGATCAGCCACATCCTGCTCGGTGCGGATCACTTTCTTGAAACGCGGGCCTTCACCCACTTCAAAATACAGCCCCAGCCCCATCGCATCAGGAATGGTCAGAATATCGGAGAACAGGATCGCTGCATCCAGGTCATAACGTTCCAGTGGCTGGATGGTGACTTCACAGGCCAGTTCTTTGTTTTTACACAGACTGAGGAAGTCGCCTGCCTGGGCACGGGTAGCCCGATATTCTGGCAGGTAGCGGCCCGCCTGGCGCATCATCCATACCGGTGTACAGTCTACCGGCTCGCGCAGCAGCGCTCGCAGAAAGCGATCATTCTTCAGTTCAGCCATCGTCTTCTCTCAACCTGTTCAGATCGGGCCTGGGCCCGCGAAAAATTTGCTGCGCATATTGTACCCGACTCACCCGCCAGATGAAGGCCCCATAATTTGAGCGGTCGCAAAAGAATGGCAGCTATCCATACGGGTAGCTGCACGAACAACCAGTAAATACACACAAAACCAGTCAGGAATGGTTCTCATTTTATACTGACTGTACAGAAAACAGTCGGTACAATAACCATTTCTGAGCAACCTCGCTCACCCTCTACCATAATCACAATAAACGCTGGCATTGTCTGATGGTTACATCTGCTGAAATTATGAGTCTGCCGGGTGACGCCCACACCCATGACCACGAGTACCACCAGCTGGTACTGGGGTTGTATGGGGATACGGATTTCAATATAGCCGGGCTGGGACAGCATATAACGGCGGGCGGCGGCTGCCTGGTACCCTCCACCACTGACCACGCCTTTGCCGGGCTGGGCAGTAACCAGATTATGGTGGTTAACCTGCCGTGGAATCTGCATTACAGCCAGCAGGAATATGAGCTGATCAGCCGCCTGTTTGATAATGCCAGCTACTTCAATATGAGCAGCCAGCTGCAGATACTGGCCGGAGCGCTGGGGCGTGAGCTGAAACATCACCCACAGGATGACCTGCTGGCCCGCGCCTGCGGTAATACTCTGCTCTGTGCCCTGCAGCACCAGCTCGATATCCCGGCCCAGCGGGTGCCCGGCCAGATTGATATGGATCTGATTGACGACTATATCCGCCTGCACCTGCACCGCAAGATCAGCGTCGGCCAGCTGGCCGGGCTGGCCTGCCTCAGCCAGAGCCAGTTCCATGAGCTGTTCAAACGCCAGAACAATATGACCCCCCATCAGTACCTGCTGGAACAGCGGTTACGCCGCGCCCGGCATTACCTGGAACAGGGCCGGGCGCTGTCACAGATCAGCGACCGCTGTGGTTTCAGCAGCCAGAGCGCTTTGACTAATGCCTTCAAGCGCCGCTATGGCACCACCCCGGCCCGCTTTCGTCGCCACGGCGGCTGCACAGATTAACGCTCGCGCAGGGCGTTATTACGGGCCCGATTGATCGGTTTCAGCAGGTAATCGAGTACCGATTTTTTGCCGGTAATAATATCCACGCTGGTCAGCATACCTGGAATAATCGGCAACGGTCGGCTGGCCGGGCCGATATAACTCTGATCGGTTTCCACCCGCGCCAGATAAAAGCTGTTGCCTGAGGGGTCCACCACCGTGTCCGGGCTGACCTGAATCACCTTGCCTTTAAGCCCACCATAGATGGCAAAATCATAGGCGGTCAGCTTCACAATGGCATCCAGCCCAGGCCGGATAAAAGCGATATCTTCCGGTTTAATCCGCGCTTCCACCTGCAGATGGCCATCAAGTGGCACGATCTCTACCAGATTCATGCCCGGCTGAATCACCCCGCCCACGGTGGCTATATTAATTTTCTGAATCGCACCATGTACCGGTGAGGTCACCAGGGTCCGGTTCACCCGGTCTTCCAGACCCACACCGCTCTCACCCAGCCGGTCCAGCTCCGCCTGGCTCAGGCGCTGTTCGCGCAGTGCATCGGCCCGGAATCCAGCTACCAGTTCGGTACGTTTCTGCAGGTTTTCTTCCAGCAGTTTGCGTGCCTTGGAGATGGAAAACTCTGTGGCTTCCAGCTCACCGGCCAGGTCATTCAGCTTACGCCGGTCCTGCAGAAACTCGATCCGCGAGACGATCTGCTCTTTTACCAGCGGGCGTTTCAGCTCCAGCTCCTCTTTGGCCAGCTGGTAGCTACGTGACAGGCTGCGGGCATTCGACTTCAGCTCGTTGAGTGCATCTTCCGCCTGTGAGTGCTGTTCGACCAGCACCTGCAGGCCCGCCTGCAGATTCAGCAGCCGCCCTTCCAGCACCAGCCGTTCGGCCTCAACCGGTAGCGCCTGCATCTCAGCCATGGCATCCAGTTTCGGCGTAATCCCGGTGAAATCTCTCAACTGTGAAATCTGCGCAACCTTCAGCCCATTGACCAGATCGATCTCATCCTGCAGCCGGGCGACCATCACCTGCAGGTTGCCACGGGCATTGGTGTTCTCCCGAAAGCTGGAACGAAACTGGGTATCATCCAGCCGTACCAGTGGGTCACCGGCCTGTACCTGCTGACCTTCTTTGACAAAGATCTCCGCCAGAATGCCCCCTTCCAGGTTCTGTACCACCTGCAACTGGCGGGAAGGGATCACCTTGCCATCACCGACCGTAACCTCTTCCAGCTGAGCAAACCAGGCCCAGCCCAGCGCACAGGCCAGAAACAGCACAATACCCCACAGCAACAGCCGGGCCCCGCGCGGGGTATCCTGTAATAACGCTTCAGCAGTGCTGGACACAAACGCCAGATCCTGGGCCGACAGCGGTGTTGAACGTGACATAGTCAAATCCTGTAACGGGGCGGGTTAACGGTCAACGTGCAGTCGGCCAGAACGCAAGGCTTCCTGCACCG
>Ga0193950_1000090_pt1 | contig 25088 bp, 22 predicted proteins | sample BB_1_MG_FD_144485 | JGI IMG/M metagenome (GOLD analysis project Ga0193950, IMG submission 144485) | Microbial mat bacterial communities from the Broadkill River, Lewes, Delaware, United States - BB_1_MG | ecosystem: Environmental > Aquatic > Freshwater > River > Microbial mats | place: USA...
TCTACCGGCCCGCCAGGCGCAGCCTGGACGATCAGGAAGTTAATCGTCAGGATGCCCAGCAGGGTCGGAATAATCAGAAACAGCCGACGTAGAATATAAGCAGCCATCAGTTGGCTTCACTCAGTTCGGTATCCGGCTTTACCCACCATGTATTGAAACCAAGACTGTATTTGGGCCTTAACGTCGGGACGCCAAACTTGTTCCAGTAGGCTACCCGGTAGGTGCTGATGTGGTACTGCGGAATCACAAAGTGGTTCCATTGCAGTACCCGGTCCAGTGCCCGGCTACGGGCGACAAGGTCAGCGCGGGTGGGCGCCTGAATCAGTTTTTCAACCAGGTAGTCAATGGCCGGGTTTTTGATGCCGATGATGTTGCGGGTGCCAGGCAGGTCTGCCATGGAGGAGTGCCAGTAATCGCGTTGCTCATTACCCGGTGAGCTGGATTGCGGGAAGCTGCCAACCAGCATATCGAAGTCATAGCTGCGGTAGCGGTTGATAAACTGGGAGATATCAACCAGCCGTATCTGTACATCAACCCCCATGCGTTTGAGGTTGCGAACGAACGGCGCGATGATACGCTCGAAGGATTTATCGCGCATCAGCAGTTCAAATTTGAACTGCTCACCCGTGGTCTGGTTAATCAGTTTGCCTTTATTCAATTCCCAGCCAGCGCTGCGCAGTAAGCGGAGTGCTTTGCGCAGGTGACCACGGGTTTTCCCGCTACCATCGGTGGTGGGCGCCTGATAGACCTGAGTAAAGACCTCGGCAGGTATTTGCTCGCGGATCGGTTCCAGCACTGCCAGCTCGCGGGCGTCGGGCAGTTCGGTGGCGGCCATTTCTGAATTGGCAAAGTAGCTGTGGGTGCGCTTGTATGCGCTGTAGAAAATATTACGGTTGGTCCACTCAAAGTCGAAGGCGTAGCCCAGTGCCTGGCGAACCCGGGCGTCGGCAAACTGGCTGCGACGGCTGTTCATTACGAAGCCTTGCATGCCGGTGGTGTTCTGGTGGGCCAGTTCCTGGGTGACGATACGGCCATCGCTAAACTGAGGGCCGGTGTAGCCGGTAGCCCAGCGTTTTGATGAGTTTTCCAGCCGGAAGTCATATTCACCCGCTTTGAATGCTTCCAGTGATACGGTGTCGTCACGGTAGTAGTCGTAGGTGATGCTGCCGAAGTTGTGGATGCCTTTGTTGACAGGCAGATCCTCGGCCCAGTAATCACTGCGGCGCTGGTAGGTAATGCTGCGACCCGATTCAAAGCTGGAAATAACATAGGGGCCGGAGCCGACGGGTAGTTCCAGAGTCGGGCTACTGAAATCGCGGATTTGCCAGATATGCTTCGGTAGAATAGGGACTTCGCCTACTATCAGTGCAAGCTCACGATTCTGGTCAGTACTGAAGTGGAATTTAACCCGGTGGGGGGTGATCACCTCAATCTTGCTGATATCGGCGTAATAAGCCCGAAACAGCGGTGCGCCTTTTTCCCGCAGTACCTTGAAAGTGAAGGCAACATCCTCAGCGGTTAATGGCTTGCCGTCGCTGAAGCGCGCTTCGGGGCGCAGATTAAATATCGCAAAGCTGCGATCTTCAGGGACCTCAAGAGACTGTGCGATCAGGCCGTAGAGGGAAAATGGCTCGTCATTGGCACGCTCCAGCAGGCTGTCGTAGACCAGACCAAGGCCGTCGGCAGAGGCACCTTTGATAATAAACTGGTTGAAGCTGTCAAAGGTTCCAACGCCTGCCTGAGTGACACTACCACCTATGGGGGCGTCCGGGTTGACGTAGTCGAAGTGGCTGAAGCCTGCGCTGTATTTGAGATCGCCATGCATGGCGATGCCATGCTGAGGCGTCAGCGGGGTGCCGGCGGCTGCCTGAAGGTGCAGTGAACTAACAGCGGCAAGCAGGCCGCTAAACAGTATTTTCTTTAAAACAGTCATCTGTGATCCGTCACCCCTGGGGCTGATTCAGTATTCGTATTCTGAATCAGCCAGTTACGGTGTCAATATAGTTGAAGTTCAGACTCTGTTTCAGTGCTTTTGTTCAAAATCAGCGGCCAGCTGCTCGAGTTTCTCATGCAAGGCTGCCCGAGGCGTACCGGCTGCCTGTAATTCAGACAGTTGTGTTTGCAGGTACGTCAGTTTGGCCGGGTTATCCCCGGCCAGCCCTTTGACCAGATCCGCATCCATCCAGCGACGGATACGGCGGAACAAAAACCACTTGAAGGCAATCGCTGTTACCGTAGCAATAACGATAATAATGATGCTGGTTGCGTCCATGGGCTTTCCTTAGCGTGTGATATCAACATACAGCGTCAGGCGTTGGCCTGGCTGCAGGTATTTGGCTTTCTCCAGCTTATTCCAGCGCTGGATGTCTTTGATCTTAACCTTGAAGCGGCCCGCGATACGCGACAGGGAATCACCACTGCGTACCTTGTAGCCAATCTTGCGCAGCATCTGCCCGCCCTGGCTATTGGTGGCAAGCTTGGTACTGGACTTTGGCTGTTTCCAGATCACCAGCTTTTTGCCGATGCTCAGGGTGTCGCGTGGTGCCAGTCCATTCCAGCTGCTCAGGCTGCGCACGCTGACATTATATTTGCGAGCAATACTCCAGAAGCTGTCACCGGATTTGACGGTGTAGTTAATTTTGCGTTTGCGGGTTTTACGGGCAATTTTCTGTTGTGAACGCAGCTGGCGCTGTGCCTGGCTGAGTACATAGCTGCTTGGCTGGTGGCGTGCCTGTGGAATCAACAGGGCCTGGCCAATCTGAATCCGGTTGCCTTTAATGCCGTTGGTGGTACGTACAACCTCCAGCGAAGTTTTGTATTTGCGTGCGATCTTGCCAAGTGAGTCGCCACGTTTAACGACATAACGGTTCCAGCTCATGCGCTTGTCAGCAGGCAGTGCTGCCAGGTTTTTAGCAAACAGATCTGCTTTTTGTACAGGGATCAGCAGGTGATGGGGGCCTTTTGGGTCGGTTGCCCAGCGGTTAAAGCCGGGGTTAAGCAGGTAGAGTTCCTGAATGTCGATATCTGCCAGCCGGGCTGCTTCTGCCAGGTCAAGCTGGCCATCTGTAGGCACAATCTTGAAGTAGGGGGTGTTAGCAACCGGCTTTGGTGTGAATTTGAACTCTTCCGGACTATCAAACATCCGGGCTACGGCCAGTAGTTTGGGCACGTAGGCGCTGGTTTCTTTCGGCAGTTTGAGCGACCAGAAATCAATCGGTTTGCCTGCTTTACGGTTACGTTTAACCGCGCGATCTACAGTCCCTTCGCCACAATTGTATGCGGCCAGTGCCAGCAGGTAATCACCGTTGTAGCGTTTTTGTAGCAGGTCAAGGTAATCCAGCGCGGCACGGGTTGAGGCTACGATGTCACGACGACCGTCATACCACCAACCCTGGCGCAGGCCGAAGCGCTTGCCTGTGCCTGGGATAAACTGCCAGGGGCCAGATGCGCGGCCGTGGGAATATGCGAAGGGGTCAAAAGCGCTCTCGACAACTGGCAGCAGGGCAACTTCTGCAGGCATGCCGCGTTTGAGTACTTCATTGAGGATATGGTGGTAATAGCGCGAGCCGCGATCAATGACCCGGTTCATATATTTAGGGTGGGCGCTATACCATTTGAGCTGTGCCTTGAACCGCTTCTGATCCGGGTTCAGGTCAAATTTGAAGTTGTCACGGGTTAATTGCCAGAGGTCCGTTGGCGGCGCGTCCATAACGGATTCAGGGCCGGATGAAGGCTGGCTGGCAGGCAGTGAGGTGATCTGCTCGGTAGCTTGAGCGTCAGTTGTGCTCGGTGCCTGAGGTTGCGCGACAGCGGGGTCCGTACCTGTACGGGCGGTCTCCGTTTGCTGCATCGTCTGACAACCACTTAGCACCAGTGCAGAGAGCACGGAAACGGCGAATACTGGTTTGAAAATCATGAATTTCCCGTACAGTTGGAAAGAGTAAATCGGCCATTCTATGGACAGGGTCATAGAGGGTCAACAGGGATTAATGGTCTTGTGACCATATACTTAGGTTGTTGGTGTGAATATGGGCTGATTTAATCCAGAACGGGATGTGCATTTTAAATGAATGCCCCCGGCAGCCTGGCTGGGAGGCTGCGGTGGGCGGGCATTTCGGACGTAGATTCAGAACTGGTTCTTCCACGCTCGAATTGCTGTAAATATTACAGTTTCGTCACCTTTGCTACCATCAAACTGCTCTGCAGCTTTAATAACAGCCTCCTGGTCGGTACGCATAAACGGGTTAATCTGGAGCTCAGTGGCAATGGAGCCAGGCAATGTTGGCAGTTTATCTGAGCGTTTTTGCTGGCAATCGAGAATGCTGTTTGTAATTGCCTGGTTTTCAGGCTCTACGGCCTGAGCGAATGCCAGGTTTGCCAATGAGTATTCATGGGTACAATAAACCTCAGTGCTGCCAGGCAGGCCGCGAAAGTAGCGCATAGCGGCTAGCATCTGAGCCGGGCTGCCTTCAAACAGGCGTCCGCATCCTGCCAGAAACAGGGTGTCCCCACAGAAGAGTTGTCCGTTACCAGTGGGTTGGTAGTAGCTGATATGGTCCAGTGTGTGGCCGGGTACTTCGGCAACTGTGAGGCTTTGGCCTGACACTTCGATGCTGCTGTCCTGTTTAAGCGGATGCGTGACACCAGAGAATTTTGATTGATGGCTGCCATAAACGGGTATTGCTCTATCTGCTGTTAACTGAGCAACGCCACCCGTATGGTCAGCATGGTGGTGGGTGATCAGGATTGCGTCAAGGGACAGGCCCTTTTGTTGCAGATACTGCTCAACGGGTGCTGCATCGCCAGGGTCTACCACTGCAATATGGCTTGACCCGGGCACTTGAAGTGCCCATATATAGTTATCATCAAAAGCGGGGATGGGCGTAACCTGGAACATAGTTGGACCTCACTGTCGAAAAAACGGGTGCGAAAACTGACAGGTGCACCATTAACGCTTGAGCTGCGTGTTTACCCGCGGTTCAGGCGGATTTCAGATTACTCTATAATACTCTGTCTGTTAACGGGCGGTGCTCTGGGAGAAGGGGATGTCATTCCGATCACAACCATCGCTGGAAGTGTTGCTTCCTGAATTACAGCAGTGGTTCGATTCTGAGCTGGGGCGGGAGTTGCTCGATGCTGAGAAAGCGTTGATCGAGCGTGCGTTGTCATCGCTGTATGGTATGCATTTATTGCAGGTCAGTGTTGATGATCGCCAGTCGTTGGTTGCCAGTAGTCAGATTCATCACTGCTATAACTTGTGTGCACAGCTCTCACCTGAGTCGGTTGGAAGCTGCCTGTTGGGTGACCATCATGAGTTGCCGCTACAGTCTGAAGTGGTTGATGTGGTGGTGTTGCACCATATTCTTGACTTTGCCCGCAGCCCTCATCAGGTGGTGCGGGAGGCGGCGCGTGTACTGCGCCCGGGTGGTCACTTGATCATTATTGGCTTTAACCCTGCCAGCCTGTGGGGGTTGAAGCGGAATCTGTCACGAAAAGAGCGTGAGCGAGTGCCCTGGCGAGGGAATTTTTTAAGCCATCGTCGCTTACAGGACTGGCTTGCGTTGCTTGAATTAACTGAGTTAAAAGCATGGTCAGGTTATTTTGGTGCGCCGTTCGCCAGTGATAAGTGGCGTTGTCGCAGTGGGATTCTTGAGTCCTGGGTCAGGCGGAGTCCGGCACGCAATGGTGCCTTTCTGATGACGCTGGCCCGTAAGGATATTGCGGGCATGACGCCGATTACACCCGCCTGGCGGCGGCAATTAATGGCCTTGCCACTGGCTAAACCAGCGGCAAGAGCACGAGGGCAAACCCGTGAAAGTCGTTAGTATATTTACCGATGGTGCCTGTAAGGGGAACCCCGGCCCTGGTGGCTGGGGGGCTATTCTGCGCTATGGTGAGGCTGAAAAACAGCTGTTTGGTGGCGAGCGTGATACCACTAATAACCGTATGGAGCTGAGGGCTGCGATTGAGGCGCTGTCTATCCTTAATCGGCGCTGTGAGGTGGTGCTTACGACCGATTCTCAATATGTGCGTAAAGGTGTCACCCAGTGGTTGAAAAACTGGAAACGTAATGGCTGGAAAACGGCAAACAAAGCACCGGTGAAGAACGCGGACTTGTGGCAGCAGCTTGATCAGCTGATTGCCGGCCACTCTATCGACTGGCGCTGGGTAAAAGGGCATAGTGGGCACCCCGAGAATGAGCTGGCGGACCAGCTGGCTAACCGGGGCGTTAAAGAATTACGGAGTTAGTGTGCAGTGAAACGTCAGATCGTACTTGATACGGAAACCACAGGTATCGAGCCTAAGGAAGGTCACAATATCATCGAGATTGGTTGCGTTGAGATGGTTAAGCGTAAGCTGACCGGCAATAACTACCATCAATATGTTAAGCCTGATCGTGAGGTTGAGGCTGAGGCGATATCGGTACACGGAATAACTAATGAGTACCTGGCGGATAAGCCGAAGTTTCGTGAGATTATGCTCGAGTTTATAGAGTATATCCGGGGTGCTGAACTGGTGATTCATAATGCCCCGTTTGACGTTGGCTTTATTAATGCTGAGTTTCAGCGAAATGGTATAAAAGAACGTGTTGAAGATATCTGTACGGTTGTTGATACGCTGGCTCTGGCGCGTAAGAAACACCCGGGCCAGAAGAATAATCTGGATGCGTTGTGTCGGCGTTACGGTATAGATAATTCCCACCGTGAGCTGCACGGGGCGTTGCTTGACTCGGAGATTCTGGCGGACGTATATCTGTTGATGACCGGCGGGCAGACGGCGTTGCTGCTCGATAGTAGTGGTGATCAGGGTAGTGACCGGGCTGACGGGGAGGCGGGTGAAATTCGGCGGGTAGCCGACGGGCTGGAATTAGCCGTACTGAAAGCTGATCCTGATGAGGAGTCTGCTCATCAGCATTTTGTGGCGCTGCTGGATAAGAAGTGCGGTGGAGTGTCTGTCTGGAGTCAGCTATCGGTCGTTGATGAAGCTGTGCACTGAGCTGCCAGCATCAGGTTTGTAGTCTGACCGGGCAAATAAAAAGCCGACTCTGTTCAGAGTCGGCTTTTTCGTGCCTGCGGTAAGTCGTTTAAAGTACTGGCTTGTGTTTAAAGTACGACGGTAACTGCGGTGTAGCCGACGATGCTCATTACAATGGTGTATGGCAGTGCCATCCAGACCATCTTGCCGTAAGACAAGCGAACCAGTGGGGCAATTGCTGAGGTGAGCAGGAACAGGAAGGCTGCCTGGCCATTGGGTGTTGCAACGCTTGGCAGGTTGGTTCCTGTGTTGATTGCAATCGCCAGTTTGTCAAAGTGCTCGCGGCTGATAGTGCCGTTGTTAAGTGCGCTGACAACTTCATTGATGTAGACCGTGGCTACAAAAACGTTATCACTGATGGTGGACAGGAAGCCGTTGGCGATAAAGAAGAAGCCGGGCTGAACTGCCGGGTCCATTGCCAGTACCCAGGCGATAATCGGCTGGAACAGGTGCTGTTCGTGAATGACGGATACAATGGTGAAGAATACTACCAGCAAGGCTGTAAAAGGCAGGGCCTCTTCAAATGCTTTACCTATCTGATGCTCTTCAACAACACCGTTAAACGCAGTTAGCAATACAATGATAGTAAGACCGATCAGGCCCACTGCTGCAAGGTGCAGTGCCAGGGCGAAAACAAGGAAGACAGCAACAACTATCTGAGTGATCAGCATAGCTTTGTCACGCATCGTGCGTTTTTTGTCTTCTTCGGCGGCATAGTTCTCAAGGATGGCCCGTACGTTATCAGGCAGTTCTGAACCGTAGTCAAACGCCTTTGTTTTTTCCAGCAGGGCGCAGGTTAGCAGGCCTGCTACCAGCACGGGCATAGTGATTGGGGACATTAGCACGAAGAACTCAATAAAATCCCAGCCAGCCTTTTCTGCGATCAGCAGGTTCTGTGGTTCACCCACCAGGGTGCAGACGCCACCAAGAGCTGTACCAACTGCGCCATGCATCAGCAGGCTGCGCAGGAAGGAACGGAATGCTTCCAGGTCGCTGCGGTAGGTATCGCCCACGCCCTGATCATTGGCGTAGTCATGATCAGTGTTCGTGAAAGATGTACCAGAGGCTACCTTGTGATAAACCGCATAGAAGCCAACACCAACGCTGATCAGTACTGCGGTAACGGTCAGTGCATCCAGAAATGCTGACAGAAATGCTGCAGAGAACGAGAACATCAGCGACAGCAGGATCTTGGAGCGGACCTGAAGCAGGATTTTGGTAAATACCCACAACAGCATACTTTTCATGAAGTAAATGCCTGCAACCATGAACATCAGGAGCAGGATAACTTCCAGGTTTGACTCTACTTCATGGGAAACACTTTCAGGACTTGCAAGGCCAATGACTATAGCCTCAATTGCTAACAGACCGCCAGGCTGGAGCGGGTAGCATTTAAGTGCAAGAGCAAGTGTGAAGATGAATTCAAAAATCAGCAACCAACCAGTAATAGCTGGGCCAACGGTAAACAGGAGTATGGGGTTCAGGATGAGGAATCCGATAATGGCCTGCTTATACCAGATAGGCGAGTTGCCTAAAAAGTTACGTACAAACGCCTGGGGCAGCGTATTGGTCATGTATTGTTCTTCCTTTAGCCAGAGCACGTTAGAACGGACTTGCCTTTAGCAAGCGACTGCTAGACTAGCAGTTGGGACCCGAAATCAAAAGAGTCTTACTTGTGTAATCTGGCAGATTTAATAGGAAAAATAGCCAGAAAACGACCTTATAAGTACTTATATATAGTTCGCGTCAGGGCTGGGTCTATTGTTTGGAGAAGCGGTCTGGGCCTTCCTGAATTGAACGCTAAATAACCTGTAACCAGGTGTGTATCATTATTATTAATAACGGCTGTTATTAATTGGGCTTGTTTTTCTGAATTACTGTTTGTAAAAAATAGATTGTCCTGCTGTGGGTCAGTAAAAGGTGGATTTAACCGAGAGGGAAAGGACTGAAGCGCAACCGCGTGTCAGCCCTGTTTTGTCGTTTAGCCTGTCTGCTTGTCGTGAGAAAATAATTCGCCCAGTTTTGGTGCAAGGAGCAGGTTGCCCTCGGCCCGCAGACGCCCTTGCATAAATGCACTCATTCCATCGAGTTCACCATTGATTACATCGATCATTGTTGCCGCATCCATGATCAGTGTGATGTTGGGGTCATCATGTTCCCCTTTTATGGCCCGGCATTGCTGATCAGCAATCGTCAGGTAGAAATCGCTGTCGTCTTCAAGCTCGAACTGGAACACGGCTTCAAAGTCGACTGCCTTCTCGGGGTTAAACCGGGAGGGAAATTTATTGATAACCTGTTCAACTGTAATCGGGTTGCTCATATCCTGGGTCAGACCTGTTGTTGTGGCGTCTTTGGACGCCCGTTTGAAGATAGGGCCGGTGTTACGCTAAAGCGGTAACTTCTGAGGTAGATCAAAGTATCAAACGCCTGTTCACCCGGTGGAGGGGTAAAAACGTAACCTGGGCAGATCAGCGGTTCTTTGGCCGCCAGGGTTTATGTTACATTAGGCGTCATTTTGTGAATACCGTCATCAAACGGGAGAGCGGTGCGTGACTGAATTTCTGGCCGAATACGGCCTTTTTCTTGCCAAGGCGATTACGGTTGTAGTGGCGATAGTATTGGCGGTTGCCGGGGTTGCGATGGCTGCTTCGTCCAGCCGGAAGTCATCTGGTGATGGCGAAATTGAAGTAATTTGCCTGAATGAAGAGTTTGAAGATATGCGCCACTGCCTGGAAGAGGCGGTGCTGGATAAGGCTGATTTCAAAGCGCAGCTTAAAGCAGAGCGTAAGCAGGATAAAGCTGACGAAAAAGCCCGTAAGAAAGAATTAAAAGAGCTTAAGAAAAAGGGTGGAGCTAAAGAGACAGGCACCGAACAGGAGCGCGAGAAGCGTTACTACGTGCTGGATTTTGATGGCGATATGCACGCATCAGAGGTCGATCAGTTACGTGAGCAGATTAGCGCGGTGCTGATGCTGGCTGATGAGCGAGATGAAGTTGTTATCCGGCTTGAAAGTCCGGGTGGTCTGGTACATGCGTATGGGTTGGCGTCTTCACAGCTGGAGCGCATCAAGCGTAAAGGTATTCCATTGACTGTATGTGTTGATCAGGTGGCCGCCAGTGGTGGTTATATGATGGCCTGTCTTGCGGATAAGTTGCTGGCTGCGCCATTTGCCGTAATCGGCTCGATTGGGGTGGTGGCGCAGATGCCAAATTTCCATCGCCTGCTCAAGAAACATAACGTTGATGTTGAGATCCTGACGGCTGGTGAGTATAAGCGCACCCTGACTATGTTCGGTGAAAATACCGATAAGGGGCGTGAAAAATTTATTGAAGAGCTTGAGGATACCCATCAGCTTTTCAAAGACTTTGTGTCGGAATATCGTAGTCAACTGGATATTGAGAGTGTAGCTACAGGCGAAATCTGGTTTGGCAAACGTGCTCTGGATGTGAAACTTGTTGATGAGCTGATGACCTCTGACGAGTATCTGATGCAAGCGTGCGAATCATCGGATGTGTTTGTTGTTCGCTATGAGATGAAGAAAACGTTGCAGGAAAGAATTGCTGATATGGGGGTGCATGCGCTGGATCGCGCCTTTACCCGTATCTGGGAGCAGGGTTTGAAAGCGCGCTTCCTGAGTCGCTAAGCGGCCTTCAGGAGTTCAATCAGCGGGTGGGTCAAGGCGCACCCGAGATTATAAACGGTGTTTTGAGGTCGGGAATGCAGTATACAGGGACTGCAGCAAACATTGTTCGGGCAGCCGAAACACTGTTTGCTGAACAAGGCTTTACAGAGACAACTGTACGACAGATAACGGCGCGGGCGGATGTAAACCTTGCCGCGGTCAACTATCACTTTGGCTCGAAGAAGGGACTGATCCAGGCGGTGGCAGAGAAATTTCTTGGCCCACTCTGTCAGAATATTGAGCAGGCACTGGATCAGCGCCAGGCCGCATCCAGTCAGTCGATTGCACTGGAAGAGCTGATAGAGATTCTGATGCGTGCATTGTTGAGTGTTAATCATGATAATGATCATGCGCTTTCGGTGTTTATGCGTTTGCTGGATCTGGCATATATGAAGAACCAGCAGGATCTACGGGATTTTCTGATTGATCGCTACGGTTCCCGGGTTCAGCCGTATATCGAGCTGATGCGTCAGGACGCAGCGCCAATGGAGGCGGATGAGTTCTTCTGGCGGCTGCATTTTCTTTTAGGTTCAATCACATTTACGCTATCAAACCTGCACACACTGCATGCCCTGGAGCGTGGTGAATATGAAGGTGATGCGGAGGTTGAACGGGTACTACACCGCATGGTGCCTGTGCTGACGGCGGGCTTACAGGCCCGTGCCGACAAGACTTACTTTTGTCGGATCTGATGTGTCGGCCTTGAAACTGGTTGTTTCCATTTCCTGCCAGCAGCTTGTCCTGTTTCGGGGTGTGCAGCAGGTGGCTGTCTGGCCTGTATCGACGGGGTTGAATGGTGCAGGTGAGCAGGAGGGGAGTGGTTGCACGCCTCGTGGTGCTCATGTTATCCGTGCCTGTATCGGGGCTGGCCTGCCCGCCTGCGCTGTTTTTGTTGGGCGTCGCTTCACCGGTGAGCTTTACACGCCTGAGCTGGGGGATGCCTTTCCTCAGCGTGACTGGATTCTGAGTCGTATTCTCTGGTTGTCTGGCTGTGAACCTGGCGTTAACAGGCTGGGCCAGGTCGATACAATGCGTCGTTATATCTATATACATGGAACCCCGGACTCTGAGCCGATGGGTGTTCCAAAATCCCATGGTTGTATCCGAATGCGTAACGCGGACCTGCTTGATCTGTTTGATCAGGTTGCGCCGGGGGTGTCTGTTTTTATTGAGGAGTAACCTATGCACGCTGGTGCGCTGATGCTGGACCTTGAAGGGTTGGTGTTAACTGAAGAAGAGAGCGAGCTGCTGCGTCAACCAGAGGTGGGCGGCCTGATTCTGTTTGGGCGTAATATTGAAAGTTATGCGCAATTGAAGGCGTTGGTCACTTCAATTCGCCAGGTTGCTCCAGAAATTCTGATTGCAATCGATCAGGAGGGAGGGCGCGTGCAGCGCCTGAAAGATCAGGTGTCTGTGTTGCCGCCCATGGCTGTACTGGGTGAGATGGCGCAAAAAGACCCGGCGGGGGCCCATAAAGCAGCACGACAGCTTGGGTTACTGATGGCCTGGGAGTTACGAGAACTAGGTGTTGATATCAGTTTTGCGCCTGTGCTTGATCTTGATTTTGGGCGTTCTGAGGTCATTGGTAACCGTGCATTCGCGGCTGAAGCGGATCAGGTGATTGATCTGGCGGGTGCATTTATGGCGGGTATGTCTGCTGCAGGTATGGCGGCGACAGGAAAACATTTCCCGGGTCATGGCTGGGTTGCTGCAGACTCCCATTTGGCTGTGCCTGTTGATGAGCGGCCGCTGGCGGATATTGAGCGACAGGACCTGGTGCCATTTGCACGGCTGATCAATGATGGTCTGGTGGGGATTATGCCTGCGCATATTATCTATCAGGCTGTTGACCCATCACCGGCAGGCTTTTCGGCATTCTGGTTGCAGAAAGTGTTGCGCCAGCAGTTAGGCTTCCAGGGGGTTATTTTTAGTGATGATCTGACGATGGAAGGTGCCAGTGTTGCGGGTAGTTATCCTGAGCGAGCGCGTCAGGCGCTTGAGGCGGGTTGCGATATGTTGCTGGTCTGTAATAACCGTCAAGCTGCGCTGGAAGTGCTGGGCTGGCTGAAGGAGCGGCGACACTCAGGTTCTGAGCGTATTGCGAAGATGCGTGGGGGTCGTGTTGCGGCGCCTGAGCCGGCGCAGCTGGCATCGGCCAGGGCCCTGGCTGAGCGCCTGCAGGGTTAGCCGGTTATTAAGGCGAAAAAAAACCATCGAGCTGCGATGGTTTTTTTCGCCTGAGAATTAAGCTCAGGGGGCGTTGCTCTGTTTGAGGGGGAGCATCAGGACGAGAATCCCCATTAGTGGGTGGTCCAGGTAGTGAACTTCTTTGGAGCGCATTCGTCGGCCCTGGTCCATTTGTACAGTAAGGAAGTCAGGTACGGTGAGCGTGCTCGCTGGCGTTGTGCTTGCTCTGTTGTCAGGAGTGTCGGTTTGTTGCTCGAAGGAGTGCAGGATTGTGCGTTCCTGAGGGCTTAACTGGCGACTGTGGAACAGGTTTGGGCGAAAGTGCAGAAAGCGGCCCTTGTCGATGGTGATGTAGCCTTCCAGCTCATACTGGCCGTTATCCAGGATCTGTCCTGCTTTTATGTGCACCGGGCGGGCGTTGCGCTTGCTTGTGACAGGCTGGGTCCAGCCACCGTGATAGAGGACCCGAAAGCCATCATAATTGGCAATCCGCTTGCGCTCGGATGTGAATAGCAGCGAGCTGCGCGGCACTGTGCGGTAAGCCTGTTGTTCTTTGCTGCTGCTTGCCAGAGGAACTGCATTGGGCTTGCTAGGGATGGTCAGGCCCGTCGGCCAGAATTCATCGTCCAGTGCAGCTGGGTCCTCATTCGCGAAAATCAGCACCTCGACCTGGTACCAGGAGGCGCTGTGCGCCTGACTAAAGGGAAGCAGGGCCAGCAGGCAGGTTGCGAAGATCAGTTTTGTCAGTCTATTCATGTCCATTAAACCGCTAATTCACCAAGCAGCTTTTCCACCATCTGAAAACGTTGCTCTGGTTTTTTATTGTCCAGGCTGAAACGGAGCTTGTCCGCGCCCTCCAGTTTATAGCGTTGGGGTTGGTTTTGAACCATTTTCACCAGTGTTAATGGATTTATACCGGTGTCAGAGGAAAACTCGATGCGCCCCCCCTGGTCGCCCGCGTCTATCTTCTGTATTCCCAGTTTCTCTGCGCTCAGTTTTAGTTTAGTAACTTTGAGCAGATTTTTGACAGCGTCTGGCAGTAAGCCGAAGCGGTCAATCATTTCGACCTGTAATTCGCGCAGAGATTCACTGTCTTTGGCTGATGCGATGCGCTTGTACAGGATTAGTCGGGTGTGTACGTCTGGCAGATAATCATCGGGTATCAGGGCCTGTACGCGCAGGTTGACTTCAGCACCCTGGCGCAATGGCTGTTCCATATTAGGTGTTTTGCCTGCTTTGATGGATTCAACGGCCTGTTCCAGCATCTCCATAAACAGGCTGAAGCCAACGGTTTGCATCTGTCCGCTTTGCTCCTCACCCAGTAATTCGCCTGCGCCGCGGATCTCCAGGTCGTGGGTAGCCAGGGTGAAGCCGGCACCGAGGTCATCGGCCTGCTCGATTGCTTCAAGTCGCTTGATCGCATCTTTGGTCATGGACTTCGGGTGCGGGCTTAGCAGGTAGGCATAAGCCTGGTGGTGTGAGCGGCCAACACGCCCGCGCAGCTGATGTAGCTGCGCCAGGCCAAACTTGTCGGCGCGATCGATAATGATGGTGTTGGCATTTGGTATATCGATACCGGTTTCAATGATGGTTGTGCATACCAGCAGGTTATGACGCTTATGGTAGAAGTCAGACATCACCTGTTCCAGCTCGCGCTCGCGCATCTGGCCATGGCCTACGCCAATGCGCGCTTCTGGCACCAGTTCTTGCAGCTCGCGTGCGACCTTTTCGATGGTTTTGACTTCGTTATGCAGGTAGTAGACCTGGCCGCCACGCAGCAACTCACGCAGGATCGCTTCCTTGGTGACGGCTGGGTCATCCTGGCGGACAAAGGTTTTAACGGACAGACGCCGGGCAGGTGGGGTTGCGATAATTGACAGGTCACGAATGCCGGACATGGCCATGTTGAGTGTCCGGGGGATCGGTGTGGCGGTCATGGTCAGAATATCCACCTCGGCCCGAAGTGACTTCAGTCGTTCTTTCTGCTGCACACCGAAACGGTGTTCTTCGTCGATAATTACCAGCCCCAGGTTATGGTATTTGATATCACTGCTGATTAGCTTGTGGGTGCCGACAACGATGTCAATCTGGCCGGATTCGAGTTTGGCGATCACGCTGTCCTGTTGTTTGCCGGTGCGAAAACGGGAGATCAATTCAACGTTAACGGGCCAGTCGGCAAAACGGTCGCTGAAGTTTTCGTAATGCTGCTGAGCCAGCAGGGTTGTTGGGACCAGGATAACGATCTGGCGGCCGCTCATCGCTGCAATAAAAGCTGCGCGCATGGCAACTTCGGTTTTACCGAAGCCAACGTCACCACAGACGAGCCGGTCCATTGGTTGTGGGGCGGTCATATCGGCGATAACCGAGGTGATCGCCACAGCCTGGTCCGGTGTTTCTTCAAATGGGAAGGCGGCGCTGAACTGGCGGTACTGCTCATCCGGTGAGCTGAATTTGAAGCCTTTGCGGGCAGCGCGGCGGGCGTAGATGTCCAGCAGCTCGGCAGCAGCGTCGCGGGCTTTTTCGGCGGCTTTTCGCTTTGCTTTACTCCATTGCTCGTTGCCGAGTTTATGCAGGGGAGCCAGTTCATCGCTTGCACCGGTGTAGCGGCTGATCAGGTGTAGTGATGCCACGGGTACGTAGAGTTTGGCGTCCCCGGCGTAGCTGAGCATCAGAAATTCTTCGGCCTGGCCGTCAAGCTGAATGGTCTCCAGCCCCAGGTAACGGCCTACGCCATGATCAAGGTGTACCACGGGCGCGCCAATACTGAGTTCGGACAGGTTTTTAACCACCTGGTCAGCATGCTCCTGCTCGCGGGAGCGGCGGCGGCGCTGGAACACCTGGCGGCCAAACAGTTGAGTCTCGGTAATCAGATGTGCATTACCAGGCAGGGAGAGTCCGCGTTCCAGCGGTGCAATAGTGATGGCCAGATCAGTATCACCATTGCTGAATTGCTGCCAGTTATCGATGCTGGCCGGCTTTAAGCCATGGCGGCCAAAGAGTTCAAGCAGGGCTTCGCGGCGTCCGGCAGACTCAGCGCAGAACAGCACGGGGCCATCGCGCTGGCTCAGGAAGCTTTGCAGGGCCTGAAGCGGGTTGCTTGCCTGAGCATCAACGGTGAGGTCCGGGGTAGTGATGCAGGGCAGGTTGTAACGACCTGTACTATCTGGCTGGGCGGCCTCATCAACCAGCATGCGGTTGCGTGCTTTGAGTTCGCCAAATACTTCATCTACGGGTAGAAATAGTTGGCGCGGTGGCAATACCGGGCGGGTGATGTCGTAGCGGCGTTGTTCGTAGCGGCCTTCAACTTCCTGCCAGAAGTCCGTACAGGCCTGTTCAAGTCCGTCGTTAAAGATGATCTGGCTGTTGGCAGGCAGGTAATCAAATAAAGTGGCGGTCTGTTCGAAAAATAACGGCAGATAGTATTCGATTCCCGCAGGCATCAGGCCTGTTTTAATATCCTGGTAGAGCGGGCAGTTACGGTAGTCGACGTCAAATTCACTGCGCCAGCGGGACATAAAGCGGTTCAGAGCGCTGCTGTCAGAGGGAAATTCGCGGGCGGGGAGCAGGCGAATCTGATCAACCTGCTCCACGGAGCGCTGGGAGTCCGGGTCGAAAGTGCGCAGTGTTTCGACTTCGTCATCAAAGAGTTCGATCCGGTAGGGCAGCGGGCTACCGGTGGGAAATATGTCAATGATGGCACCGCGAACTGCAAATTCACCATGTTGATACACGCTATCGACTGCATTGTAACCGGCATCGCTGAGCTGTGAGCGCAGTTTCTCAGGGTCGAGCTGCTGGCCCACATCCAGGGACAGGCTGTTGCCGGTGACAAACTCGGCAGGGCTGATGCGGTGCATCAGGGTGCTGATTGGCACCAGCAGGATGCCCTGTTTCAGGCCCGGTAATCGGCCCAGGGTGTGAATACGCTCAGAAATAATATCCTGATGTGGGGAAAAGTGATCCCAGGGCAGGGTCTCCCAGTCAGGGAAGTGCAGGAGTTGTGCGTCCGTGCCAGCAAAGAATGCGATCTCTTCCTGCAGGCGGCTGGCTTCATCGCTGTTATTGGTGATCACCAGTGTTAGCCCGCTGTGGCGCTGGCTTGCATCTGCTATCAGCAGGCCGCGCCCGCATCCCAGTGCCTGGCCGACACGTTTAAAATCACCTTTGCCGGAAGGAAGGCTGTATGCCTGATCGATCACGCTGAGTTCCTCTGCTCTACTCGGTTTAACACGCCATGCTGGCGGTTGCCTAGTGTACCTGTTGTGGGCACGGCCTGCATCGTGGGTGGGGCGGCGAAAGTATAAGAGGTTCTCCATTTGCCCGTGGCTGCTGAAAAGAGGATAATGCGCGCAGCCAAAATACATCGTTGACGATAGTTGGAGTTTTCTGTGAGCCAAGAACAAGTTTTCAATGACTGGAAAGAACGCGAATCCAAAGCTGAAGCTATGGTGCCGCTGGTCGGTGGTCTGTACCGCAATGACAATGTTGAGTCGTCAGTGTTCGGACGGCTGATGATGAACCGTTCTGTAATCGACATCCTGAAAGCGCACCGTTATGCCCGCCAGGTTGAAGAACAGGACCTGTCGGTTCACGACACTTATCCAGTGCTGGAAGCCGTGAATGAGCTGAATGTCCGCAATGCACATATTGATGTGGGCAAGCTGGCAATCAAATTCCGTAACGAGGGCAACGGTGACCTGGAAGGGTTCCTGCGTGCTGAACTGGCGGATGTGATTGATGCTGATGAGCGTACTGCAACTGATGTTGTGCTGTACGGCTTTGGTCGCATCGGTCGTCTGCTGGCGCGCCTGCTGATCGAGCGTACCGGTGGTGGCCAGGCGCTGCGTCTGCGTGCCATTGTTGTGCGTAAAGGCTCTGCCGCTAAAGATCTGGAAAAGCGTGCCAGTCTGCTGCGTCGTGATTCCGTGCATGGTTCTTTTAAAGGCACCATTACTGTTGATGAAGAAAACCAGGCGCTGATTGCTAACGGCAATATGATCAAAGTGATCTTTGCTGATGCTCCTGACACCATCGACTACACCCAGTACGGTATCAGCAACGCGCTGGTTATCGATAACACGGGTAAGTGGCGTGACCATGATGGCCTGTCTCTGCACCTGCGTGCCACTGGCGTATCCCGCGTTGTTCTGACTGCGCCGGGTAAAGGCGTGAAGAACATCGTAATGGGTGTTAACGACAGTGATATTACAGCCGAAGATCAGATCCTGTCTGCTGCGTCCTGTACAACAAACGCTATCACGCCAGTGCTGAAAGCGCTGTGTGATAAATACGGCGTTGCCAATGGTCACGTTGAGACTGTCCACGCGTACACCAATGACCAGAACCTGATCGATAACTACCACAAGGGTGATCGCCGCGGTCGTGCAGCGGGCCTGAACATGGTTATCACTGAAACAGGTGCGGCTAAAGCAGTATCCAAGGCTCTGCCAGAAATGGAAGGCAAGCTGACCGGTAATGCTATCCGTGTACCGACACCAAACGTTTCTATGGCGATTCTGAACCTGAACCTGGAATCTGAAACCAATAAGGAAGAGCTGAACGCGTATCTGCGTGAAATGGCTTTCCATTCTGGTCTGCAGAAACAGATCGGCTGGAGTGTTTCTCCGGAAGCGGTTTCTACTGATTTCGTTGGCTCCCGTGCTGCGGGTGTTGTGGATGCACTGGCAACCATCGCTGAAGGCAACCGTTGTGTATTGTACGTCTGGTACGATAACGAATTCGGTTATAGCTGCCAGGTGATGCGTATGGTTCAGCGTATGGCTGAATGTACTCTGCCTGCGTTCCCGAAGTCAGCCAAGTGATTGAATTGGATTGATTAAAAAGCCGCCCTGCGAGGGCGGTTTTTTTTGCACGGGGTTTTTTATTACTTTTAAGAATATATATATTTCTAAAGGTTCTATTTGCGTTGCCTGGCATTTAGACTAAACCTTCTGATTCTAAAGGGGGTTTGTAGCAAAACTACAGGGGGCTCAGGTATACTTAGCCGGATTTTTGGGTGGGGTAGTTCCGTTGCTGGCCCGAGGACAATTTCATACATTGACAACATCAAAATTAACAATGTGTGGAAGGGTGCAGCAGCAGGACCCTGAAAAGTTTAATTGTGATTGGGTGAGGCGATGATCAAGATCAAACAAGGTCTGGATCTACCAATTACGGGCGCACCGGAACAGACGATCAAGTCTGCACCGGCTATTAAGTCTGTCGCTGTTATCGGCCAGGATTACGTAGGTATGAAACCTACCATGGCAGTTAAAGAAGGCGACCGGGTTAAGCTCGGACAATTGATATTTTCCGATAAGAAAACAGAAGGTGTGAAATTTACAGCACCAGGTGCTGGGGTTGTGTCTGCAATCAACCGTGGCGAACGTCGTGTACTGCAGTCTGTTGTTATCGAATTGGACGGTGATGATGCCGTTGAGTTTGAATCCTTCACTGCTGATCAGTTAGGTACATTGAGCCGGGAAAAAGTTCAGGAAATCCTGACTGAATCTGGCCAGTGGACTGCACTGCGTACACGTCCTTTCAGCCGGGTTCCACAACCTGGTACTGTTCCTGGTTCTATCTTTGTAACGGCGATTGATACCAATCCCCTGGCTGCTGATCCATCGGTGATCATCGCAGAACAGGCGGATGTGTTCAGTCATGGCCTGACGTTACTGAGCCGTCTGACCGATGGTGCTGTACACCTGTGTAAGGCTGCGGGTGCGTCAATCCCATCCGCCGATGGCATTACGGTCCATGAGTTTGAAGGTGGTCACCCTGCGGGTAACGTGGGTACACATATTCACTTCATTGATCCGGTTTCCCAGCAGAAAACTGTCTGGACCATCGGTTACCAGGATGTGATCGCATTCGGCAAGCTGTTCACCACGGGTCGAATTTATACTGACCGTGTTGTGGCTGTGGGTGGTCCTAAGGCGACTGGTGGTGCACTGGTGCGCACACGTATGGGTGCTTCTATTGCACAGACTACTGCTGGCATGGTTCAGGATGGTGTGAACCGTCTGATCTCCGGCTCCGTATGGAATGGTCGTACTGCTGGTGGCGCATTTGATTACCTGGGGCGTTACGCTAATCAGGTGTCTGTGCTGGAAGAGGGGACAGAACGTGAATTTATGGGCTGGGTGGTACCTGGTGCGAATAAGTTCTCTGTACTGAATATCTTTACCTCTTTCCTGTCTGCCGGTAAGAAATTCGACTTTACGACCACCACCAATGGCTCTGAGCGAGCGATGGTGCCGGTCGGTCAGTTCGAAGAACTGATGCCGATGGATATCCTGCCGACTCAGCTGCTTCGTGCGCTGGTTACCGGAGATATCGTTTTAGCCATGCAGCTGGGTTGTCTGGAACTCGACGAAGAAGATCTTGCACTGTGCACCTTTGCGTGCCCGGGCAAATATGAATACGGTCCAATTCTTCGCGATAACCTTGCCCGTATTGAGAAGGAGGCCTGATCTGTGAGCCTTAGAAACGTTCTCGATAAGATGGAACCGCACTTTCACAAGGGCGGTAAATACGAAAACTGGTATGCGCTGTATGAAGCGGCCGATACCATTTTCTACACGCCGGGTCATGTAACGAAAACTGCTGCGCACGTGCGTGATGCGGTTGACCTGAAACGTATGATGATCCTGGTATGGATGTGTACGTTCCCGGCGATTCTGTTTGGCCTGTACAACGTAGGTTTGCAGGCGAACACGGCTATCGAAGGTGGCCTGAGTGCAACTGAAGGCTGGCGCACCAGCCTGGCGGGTGCGCTTACCAGCTTTGACCCGACCAGTGCCTGGGATAATATTATCCACGGTGCTATGTACTGGCTGCCAATCTACATTGTTACCTTTGTAGTGGGTGGTTTCTGGGAAGTGCTGTTTGCGATGAAGCGCGGCCATGAAGTCAACGAAGGTTTCTTTGTTACTTCTATCCTGTTTGCACTGATCCTGCCTCCAACCATTCCGCTGTGGCAGGTTGCCCTGGGCATCAGCTTCGGTGTTGTGATCGGTAAAGAGGTGTTCGGTGGTACAGGTAAGAACTTCCTGAACCCTGCACTGACCGGTCGTGCGTTCCTGTTCTTCGCCTATCCTGCACAGATGTCTGGCGATGCAATCTGGACGGCTGTTGATGGCTTCTCCGGCGCGACTCCTCTGGGTCTGGCTGCGATGGGTGGTGTTGACGCGATCCTGGCCGCTAACCTGACCTGGTTCGATGCATTCATCGGTACTGTTCAGGGTTCTGTCGGTGAGGTGTCTACCTTCGCAATCATGATCGGTGGTGCAATCCTGCTGATAGCCAAGGTTGCTGCATGGCGTATCGTTGCTGGTGTGTTCGCTGGCATGGTTGGTATGTCTTTGCTGCTGAACCTGATCGGCTCCGATACGAATCCGATGTTCAGTCTGCCATTCTACTGGCACCTGGTACTGGGTGGTTTTGCGTTCGGTATGTTCTTTATGGCGACAGACCCTGTGTCTGCTTCCATGACCAACAAAGGTAAGTGGTACTTCGGTGCACTTGTCGGTGTGATGGTAGTGTTGATCCGTGTGGTTAACCCGGCCTTCCCGGAAGGTATGATGCTGGCGATTCTGTTCGCTAACCTGTTTGCACCGCTGATTGACAACTTTGTTGTTCAGGCGAATATCAAACGGAGGCTCGCACGTAATGTCGGCTAATAAAGACTCTATCGGCAAAACGATAACGGTTGCCACGCTGCTGTGTGTGGTGTGTTCCGTGATCGTATCTGCAGCAGCCGTGCTGCTCAAACCGATGCAGGTTGCCAACAAGGATCTTGACCGTAAGAGCAATATCCTGGCGGCAGCGGGCATCGTTGATTCCTCGAAGTCTGTTGATGAACTGTTTGCTCAGATCACCACTAAGTATGTTGATCTGGAAACAGGCAAGTTCACCACAGATGTACCAGCCAAATACGATGCTAAGAAAGCTGCGAAAGACCCGCAGCTGGGTAAAGCGCTAGCGCGTAATATCGACATTGCATCGATCAAGTATCAGGCTAAAGTGATGCCGGTTTATCTGATTGAATCAGATAGCGGTATTGATAAGCTGATCCTGCCGGTACATGGCTACGGTCTGTGGTCCACCCTGTACGGTTTCCTGGCGGTTGAAGGTGATCTGAATACGGTTATTGGTCTGGGTTTCTATTCCCACGCTGAAACACCGGGTCTGGGTGGTGAAGTTGATAACCCAACCTGGAAAGCACTGTGGCCAGGTAAAAAAGTCTACCCGCAAGGTTCTCTTGAACCGGCGCTGGGCTTGATCAAAGGCTCCGTTGATCCAGCTGCTAAAGGTGCAGAACATCAGATTGATGGTCTGTCCGGTGCAACGCTGACCAGTAATGGTGTCAGCAACCTGGTGAAATTCTGGATGGGTAAGAATGGTTATGCGCCATTCCTGACCAATCTGAAAGCAGGGGAGGTGTAAACCATGTCTGCATCTAAAGACGTACTGACGCATCCAGTTGCCAAGAACAACCCGATCGCATTGCAGATCCTGGGTGTTTGTTCGGCGCTGGCTGTTACGTCAAACCTGAACACGGCGTTGGTAATGACGCTGGCGGTAATGTTCGTAACAGCGTTCTCGAACATGTTCGTATCGCTGATCCGAAATCACATGCCAAGCAGTATTCGTATCATCTGTCAGATGACGATCATTGCATCGCTGGTAATCGTGGTTGACCAGATCCTGAAAGCATACGCCTATGACGTATCCAAACAGCTGTCTGTATTCGTCGGTCTGATCATTACTAACTGTATCGTAATGGGTCGTGCAGAAGCTTTTGCTATGCAAAACCCACCGGGTATCTCCTTTATGGATGGCCTGGGCAACGGTATGGGCTACGGTGTGGTGCTGCTCTTTGTTGGCTTCTTCCGCGAACTGTTTGGCTCTGGTTCTCTGTTTGGTTACGAGATCCTGCCACTGATCACCAACGGTGGTTGGTATCAGGCGAATGGTCTGCTGCTGCTGCCACCGAGTGCGTTCTTCCTGATCGGTATCTTTATCTGGATCATCCGTACCTGGGACCCGTCTCAGGTTGAGAAACCAGAATTCGAACTCGCATCTAACAGCAAGAAGGAGGCTGCGTAATCATGGAACAGTATATCAGTCTTGCTGTTAAGGCGATTTTCGTTGAGAACATGGCACTGGCCTTCTTCCTGGGGATGTGTACATTCCTGGCGATCTCCAAGAAGGTTCAGACGGCGCTGGGTCTGGGTATTGCTGTTATCGTGGTGCTGGCCATCACGACTCCAGTTAACAACCTGATCTTTAACCACCTGTTGCGTGAAGGCGCACTGGCGTGGGCGGGTTACCCTGAAGTTGATTTGAGCTTCCTGGGTTACATCTCCTACATCGGTGTAATCGCGGCGATCGTACAGATCCTGGAGATGTTCCTGGATAAGTACGTGCCTGCGCTGTACAACGCACTGGGCGTGTTCCTGCCGCTGATCACTGTAAACTGCGCAATCATGGGTGCTGCACTGTTCATGGTTGAACGTGACTACACCTTTGGTGAGTCCGTTGTTTACGGTACGGGTGCGGGTGTTGGTTGGGCGTTGGCAATTACTGCGCTGGCGGGTATTCGTGAAAAACTGAAGTACAGCGATGTACCAGCGGGTTTACGTGGTCTGGGTATCACGTTTATCACTGTTGGCCTGATGTCCCTGGGCTTCATGTCTTTCTCCGGCGTACAGCTGTAAGCCGGTACGACCTGATCAAGTGAAGGATTAAGCATATGAATGCAGAAATCGTTCTCGGCGTTGTCATGTTTACCGCGGTGGTGCTTGCACTGGTCGCGATTATCCTGGCAGCCCGTTCGAAACTGGTAAGCTCCGGTGATGTTCGTATCAACATCAACAACGATCCGGAGAAAAGCATCACAGTCCCAGCGGGCGGCAAATTGCTGCAGACGCTGGCTGGCGCCGGTATTTTCGTACCGTCGGCCTGTGGTGGTGGTGGTACCTGTGCACAGTGTAAGTGTCAGGTGCTGGATGGTGGTGGCTCTATGCTGCCAACCGAAGAGTCTCACTTTACCATGCGTGAAGGCAAAGACGGCTGGCGTCTGTCATGTCAGGTTGCTGTAAAGCAGGACATGGAGATCGAGCTGGAAGAAGAGATCTTTGGTGTACAGAAGTGGGAATGTACCGTTGAGTCTAACCCGAACGTAGCTACGTTCATCAAAGAGCTGACCCTGCGTCTGCCTGAAGGTGAAAACGTTGACTTCCGTGCCGGTGGTTATGTTCAGCTGGAAGCGCCTCCTCATGTTGTTGACTACAAAGACTTCGACATCCAGGAAGAGTACCGTGAAGACTGGGATCGTTTTAACGTCTGGGACAATGTTTCCAAAGTTGACGAAACCGTTATCCGTGCCTACTCCATGGCGAACTACCCGGAAGAGCGTGGTGTTGTTAAGTTCAACATCCGTATCGCATCTCCACCTCCGGGCAGCCAGGGTATCCCACCGGGCCAGATGTCCTCTTACGTGTTCAGCCTGAAACCAGGTGACAAGATCACGGTATACGGACCATTTGGTGAGTTCTTTGCTAAAGACACTGACAATGAAATGGTATTCATTGGTGGTGGTGCAGGTATGGCGCCAATGCGCTCCCATATCTTCGACCAGCTTAAGCGTTTGAACTCCAGCCGCAAGATCTCCTTCTGGTACGGTGCACGCTCTATGCGCGAAGCATTCTACGGTGAAGAGTATGATCAGCTGCAGGCTGAAAACCCGAACTTCAAGTGGCATCTGGCACTGTCAGACCCACAACCTGAAGATAACTGGGACGGTATGACTGGCTTTATCCACAACGTACTGTACGAGAACTATCTGAAGGGCCACGAAGCACCGGAAGATTGTGAGTACTACATGTGTGGACCACCGATGATGAACGCCGCTGTAATCCAGATGCTGTTGGATCTGGGTGTGGAGCGTGAAAACATCTTCCTGGATGATTTTGGTGGTTGATACCCAATGCGTGAGTTTTTAAACGCACTGAAACGGCCCGCAGCTTTGCTGCTGGCCGTTTTCTTTATTACGGCCTGTAGCTTTGATACGCCGGAGCAGGTGCGCTCCATCAGTGGCCTGACCATGGGCACAAGCTACAGCATCAAATGGGTCTCAGCCGAGTCAGACAGTGCCGCCTTGCAACAGGCCGTGTC
>Ga0193950_1000091_pt1 | contig 25043 bp, 25 predicted proteins | sample BB_1_MG_FD_144485 | JGI IMG/M metagenome (GOLD analysis project Ga0193950, IMG submission 144485) | Microbial mat bacterial communities from the Broadkill River, Lewes, Delaware, United States - BB_1_MG | ecosystem: Environmental > Aquatic > Freshwater > River > Microbial mats | place: USA...
GGCTCCGGGATTAGTTGACCACTACAGGAAGCCCCGAGTGCTTAACTGCTTCGGGGAAGTTTTCAATGGCTTCAGGGTGGTGGCTTAGAGCCAGTCAGGGTTATCAGTAAGCTGATCCTGTTACATTGCTGTTGCTATGCCGGGGGGTTGTTACCGCAAATTACTTTAGTTTTGCTAACAGCTGATCGCGCTGTTTTAGCAGCAGTTGTTGGACTTTTTCGGTCAGGCTGATAATTAGCACCTTATCTTCATCTTCTCGGCGAATGTCGGCCTGATACAGTAACTTCTCTTTGAGTATACTGGCTTCTGTTAGTGCGGTATGGCTTATCAGGTCATTGCTTTGGGTTGTATGAGTCAGGAAGCGAGCTTCTTCGAGTAGTAGTTGATCTTTGGCTTGGTGGCCGCGAGCGAGGGACATACGCAGGTTGAGAGCGGGTTTAAATGCTCGAATACGGGACTGGTTAAAACCTTTATAAAGCAGGTTAAAAAGTGCGGAAGCGCAGAGGGCATTGATGCCGTGGCTATCGTCCGGCAGGGTCCGGTCAAAGCGAACAAATATATCTCCATTTGTGAGTTCCGCGATGTTCCCGTTATAAAGTGCAGCCGTTTGTCCTGCCAGCCTGGCGTAGACGCGCAATAGTTGCTGGCGTTCTGTTTCCTCAACGTTTCCGGCGTGGGCGCTGGTGTCTATGTACAGGCAGTAACCTGCCTGCTCAGGGCTGAGTGCCAGTTCGAGTTCGTGCTCCATGGTATACAGGCTGAGCTGCTCTTCATGGTTACGTTCTGCAGTTAGTGGATTCGGCTTCTGAGAGGTGCCAGGTTCTGGTGGTGATTGCTGAAGCCCCGGGCCCGGAGTAGTCTCTTCGAAATCAGGTGGTGTCTTGGTCAGGTCAGAGCGTTCAGTGTCGGGTGCTGACGGCTGAAACTGGGGCATGCTGCGGTCGTGCTGGTCTGGCCTTAGCAGGGAAACCAGAGACTGTGTTTCCAGTGATGGCTCTGTGCGTGAGCTGTTTGTGCTGGATGGTTTTTTTGGTGTGGTTTCCCGTTGCGATTCCCGTCTTGCTCCGCCAATAAATGGGATGTCAGCAGGAAGCTCGGCAGAATTAGGGGGTGTGCCTTCCGGGGACGACGGCTCTGTGCTATCAAATGCTGAAGAGGGCTGTGTTCCCGGCTGATCCAGTATCTGAAGGCTTTCATCAACGGTTACCCTCATCGGGGGCTGATCCTGAAAGTCTTCTATAAATGGGATCTCCTCGCTCAGGCTGGGGCTTTGCTCTGCGTTAACAGAGGTGGCCGCCTCCTGGTCTGGTTCAGGCTTTGTGGGTATCTCCGAGTGCTGCGTATCTGTATGGGGTTGCTCTGTCAGACTGGCTTGAGGTGATTGGGGCAAATCATTTTCAATGGTTGGGTCCATTTGTTCTGAACCTTGGTCCTGGCAGGCTGTTGGTTGTCCTGTGCGTTCTGCTTCCTGCGAAGGGGTCTCAGCTTCTGGCTGCTGTGTTGTGAATTCGACTGGCAGTGTGTTCTCTTCTGGTACCGCATCAGCGGTATATGCCCTGTCCAGTGAGTGGCTCAAAGATGGCTCCATAGGTGTCTCGGAATCTTCAGCCTGTCGGTTATAGCGCGGTTGTTGGCGGTTGAGCATTATTACGGTTAACAGGCTTCCAATCAGTGCAGCCAGGGCAAAGATTGCACTGGTTTTCAGCTGCTGTTGCAGTGGGCGGGAGAAAGGTGCGGGGTCAAGCCAGATAGAAAGGTGGCTGTCCTGTTTGCTGGACAATGCTTGCTGCATTTCAATTCCACCGCCATCACCTGCGCGGGCAATCACCCCCTCCCTGTTGGTTTTTAGCTGTGCTGCGCGAATGTAAGGAAGGGTGATCAGCTCGTTAAGCAGATAGTTGAGACTGACACGATCGTTTGATAACAGTAACGGGTTCGCCAGCAGGCTGGTTTGTTTAAGCAATAGTTCCCCATGCTCGACGGTGGCCTGTTCGGCTTTTGTGCTGGCCTGCTGGTTCTGAAACAGGCCCGCTATAAGCAGCACTGAGAGCAGGACTACGCTAATGCTGAGCAATAACAGGTTGCGGTGACGGTTAGGCGAGAACGACACGATGCTGACTCCAGAGACTGACAAACGGCAGAGGTTCTGATAATAGCAGGCAGGGCGCTACTGAAGAAATCGTTGCTGGCCTGCTGTTCGCTATATTGTATGCCGAGCTACTGGGCGGCTGTCTGGCTTTATGTGGCGAGGATTGCGTCAGGATGCAGCCTTTACCATGACCCGGCACAGCAGGAAAGGTATAATGCCGGCATCAGCGACCTGGAAGGACAAGAGATGAACGTAGAACAGTATATGACCGAGCTGGGCCAACAGGCACGTGAAGCTTCACGCCTGGTGGCGCGTGCCGATAGCGGTCTTAAAAATCGTGCGTTACTGGCGATGGCGGATGCAATCGATAACAGCCGCGATACACTGGCTGCTGCTAATCAGCTGGACCTGGACGCAGCCCGTGCCAATGGCCTGGATGAGGCGATGGTTGATCGGCTGGCACTCAAGCCCGCAACGATTGATACCATGGTTGAAGGCTTGCGCCAGGTAGCTGGGTTGCCAGACCCGGTGGGTGCGATTACTGATCTGAACTACCGTCCTTCAGGCATTCAGGTCGGCAAAATGCGTGTGCCGCTGGGGGTCATCGGTATCATCTATGAGTCCCGTCCGAATGTGACAGTGGAAGCTGCCAGCCTGTGTCTGAAATCAGGCAATGCAACGATCCTGCGTGGTGGTTCAGAAGCGATTCACTCCAACCAGGCGGTAGCTGCCTGTATTCGTCAGGGGCTGCGTGAAGCAGGTTTGCCGGAAACGGCGGTACAGGTGGTGGAAACCACCGACCGGGCTGCGGTAGGTGCGCTGATCACCATGCCGGAGTTTGTTGATGTGATTGTACCGCGTGGCGGTAAAGGACTGATCGAACGGATCAGCCGTGATGCCAAGGTCACCGTGATCAAGCATCTGGATGGTATCTGTCATGTGTACATTGATGATCAGGCCGATAAATCCAAAGCGATCAATGTGGCGATCAATGCCAAAACACATCGCTACGGTACCTGTAACACCATGGAAACTCTGCTGGTAAATAAAGCGATCGCTGCTGACCTCCTGCCCGAACTGGCTGAGCGTTATCAGGGCCTGGGTGTTGAGCTGCGTGGCTGCGCACAGACGCTGGAAATCCTGCCGCAGATTGTTGCTGCGACAGAGGATGACTGGGCCACGGAATATCTGGCGCCAGTGCTGGCAATCAAACTGGTGGACGATATGCCTGAGGCGATCCTGCATATCAATAAATATGGTTCGCACCATACGGATTGCATCATCACAGAAAATTACACAAAGTCGCGGGCTTTCCTGCTGGAAGTGGATTCCAGCTCCGTGATGGTGAATGCCTCGACACGCTTTGCTGATGGCTTTGAATATGGGCTGGGTGCGGAAATTGGTATCTCAACCGATAAAATTCATGCCCGTGGCCCGGTTGGCCTTAATGGCCTGACGTCTGAAAAGTACGTCGTGCTGGGTGATGGCCATATTCGTCAGTAAGTTGCGATGAGCCGCACAATGTATGCATTTATGGGCGGCACCTTCGACCCGATCCACAATGGCCATTTACGCAGTGCACTTGAGGTGCAGCAATGGCTGGGTGTGGATCAGGTGCAGCTGATGCCTGCCAGGGTGCCTGTTCACAAACAGGCACCAGGCAGAGACGCCGCTCAGCGCCTGGCAATGCTGGAAGCCGCGGTTGCTGATACCTCGGCGCTCGTTGCTGATTCACGGGAAATTCAGTCACTACAGCCATCCTATACCTTGCTTACACTGCAGGCTTTGCGGCAGCAGCTGGGGCCGGATCTGCCTGTCTGTATGATTATGGGCATGGACTCATTACTGAATCTGCCTCGCTGGCATGGCTGGCAGCAGTTTAGTGAGCTATGCCATATTCTGGTGCTGACAAGGCCAGGCTACAGTTTTGCGCCGGATGGTGAGCTGGCTGAGTTTATGGCTCAGCATCAGAGCTGGCATCGCGATGATCTTTTTACAGCACCCAGTGGGCGGGTGCTGCTGCATGAGCAGACTCTGCTGGATATTTCAGCCACCCAGATACGGGCGCTGATTGCCGCGGGAAAATCCCCACGTTATCTGTTGCCAGACGCGGTCTGGCAGTACATCAAGCAACACCAACTGTACGGTTATACCGTACCCATCGAATAGAGACCTATGCAGACTGAACAAATGATCGAACTGGTGCAGGGCGCGCTGGAAGATATGAAAGCCAAGGATATTGTCGTACTCGACGTTACCGGCAAATCCACTGTCACCGATTTTATGGTTGTCGCCTGCGGCACTTCCAAACGTCACGTCGTTTCCTGTGCTGAGCATGTAGCGGAGCAGGCGAAAAAGGCCGGTGTGCAGCCATTAGGCGTTGAAGGCGGGGATGTTGGTGAATGGATCCTGGCGGACCTGGGCGAGGTGGTTGTCCATGTGATGATGCCAGACGCACGTAGCTTTTACGATCTGGAACGGTTGTGGGGCTTTGATGCACCACAGGTTGAAGGCGCTTAAGCCGGTATGAAAATTCGTCTGATCGCTATTGGTGGCAAAATGCCACGCTGGGTAACCGAAGGTTACAATGAGTATGCCAAACGGTTTCCAGCTGAAGTCAGTTTTGAACTGATTGAGCTTTCTCTGGGTCATCGCGGAAAGGGGGCCGACCTGGCGCGAGCCAGGAAACAGGAAGGCGATCAGATGCTGGCAGCGATCCCGAAGGGGGACCGGGTGATTGCGCTGGAAGTTGGCGGCAAAAGCTGGTCAACCGAGCAGCTGGCGGAGCAACTGGAACGCTGGCAGATGGATGGTCGTAATGTCAGCCTCCTGGTCGGTGGACCTGAAGGTCTGGACAGCCGCTGTGTCGCACTGGCTGATCAGAAGTGGTCACTGTCGGCGCTGACGCTGCCACACCCGCTGGTGCGGGTGTTACTGGCGGAACAACTCTACCGGGCCTGCACAATCCTGCAGGGCCATCCTTATCACAAGTAGTACGGAGCTGATATGGGCTCTGAACGGCTAAAGGACCATGGTCAGGAGCACCGCACGTTTACTGCTCGTGCTGTGCTGGCGATCTGTATTGTGGTAACTCTGCTGGGGGTGCTGGTTGGCCGGATGTACTATCTGCAGGTAGAGCAGTACGAACGTTACAGCGCGTTGTCAGATAACAACCGGGTGCAGTTGCAGCCGGTTGCGCCAACCCGCGGCCTGATCTACGACCGCAATGGTGTGCTGCTGGCGGATAACCGGGCCAGCTATAGCGTGACTCTGCTCAAGGAGGAGATCAAGGATCTTGATGGCACCTTGATCAGCCTCACTGATCTGCTGGGACTGACAGAAAAAGAGATCCAGCGCTTTCGTAAACGGCTGCGCCAGCGCCGTCGGCCTTACCAGTCTGTCCCCTTGCGTTTTCGTCTCAACGAGAAAGAGATTGCTCTGCTGGCGGTCAATTACCATCGCCTGCCCGGTGTCAGAGTTGAAGCTGAACTGATCCGTTATTATCCCTACGGCAGTTCGTTGGTGCATGCCATAGGATATGTAGGGCGTATTAATGAGCGTGAACTGAAGCGGGTCGATGAGCAGAACTATTCGGCGACCAACTACATTGGCAAGCTGGGTGTGGAGAAGTTCTATGAAGATATTCTGCATGGCCAGGTAGGTATCCAGAAAGTAGAAACGAACGCCCGTGGCCGTGTAATGCGGGTGCTGGAACGGACCGACCCGGTGCCAGGGCGTGATCTGGTACTGTCGCTTGATATCCGTTTGCAGCAGATTTCAGAAAAACTGCTGGGTGAGCGTCGTGGTGCGATTGTTGCGCTGGACCCCAATACCGGCGGTATTCTGGCGCTGGTGTCTACGCCAGGCTATGACCCCAACCTGTTCGTAACCGGTATCTCCAACAAAGACTATAACGCACTACGTAACTCGCCGGATCTGCCGCTGTTTAACCGGGCGATCCGGGGGCGTTATCCACCGGGCTCCACCATCAAACCAATGACAGCACTGTCGTTTATTGACAGTGGGGTAGTGACTCCGGCGTATCGGGTGTTTGACCCTGGCTACTACCAGCTCAACAAAAAAGGTCGTAAATACCGCGACTGGAAACGCTGGGGGCATGGCTGGGTCAATATGAAAAGTGCGTTGGCACAGTCTTGTGATACCTGGTTTTATGTGGTGTCCCACAAGGGGGGAGGAGAGCCAATGTGGGATTACCTGGGGCGTTTCGGTTTTGGCCAGGTGACCAGTTATGACCTGCCGGAGGCCTCGTCAGCGTTACTGCCTACCCATGAGTGGAAGAAGCGCAGCCGTAAGCAGGGGTGGTATCCGGGGGATTCTCTGAACCTGAGTATCGGTCAGGGCTTTATGCTGGCGACGCCGCTGCAGCTGGCAACTGCAACGGCTGTGGTAGCAAACCGGGGACGTTGGGTGCGACCTCAGATGCTGCATGCGGTCCGTCATAGTGAAACCAACCCTGTTACCCTGCCAGTCCCGCGTCCTCTCCCAGATGATATTCAGCTGAAATACCCGGGATACTGGCAAAATATTATCGATGGCATGATTGAAGTTATGCATGGCGAAAAGGGTACTGCCCGCAAAGTCGGTGCAGGAGCACCCTATAAAATAGCGGGTAAAACGGGAACTGCTCAAGTTGTTGGGATTAAACAGGATGAGCGTTACGATGCTGAAAAACTGGCCGAGATACACCGCGACCACGCACTGTTCGTTGCTTTTGCTCCAGCTGAAAAGCCTGAAATCTCGGTTTCAGTGATTGTTGAAAACGGTGGTGGTGGCTCCAGTACTGCTGCACCGCTGGCACGCAAAATAATGGATGCTTACCTGCTGGGTGTAGACCCAACGGCTGCGAAGGAGGTTGATGATGGCACCTGATTTTCAGCGTACTATGCCTGATGCTGTAGAAGACCTGCGCCGACGTCCTGGCTGGTGGAGCTATACCCGGCTTGATTTGTGGTTGCTGCTACTGCTACTGCTGTTGTGCGGTGTTGGCTTACTGATCCTTTACAGCGCCTCCGGGCAGAGTGCTTACTATGTGGGCCGTCAGGCGATGCATATGGGAGTCGGCTTTGCGGTTATGTTGGTACTGGCCCGCTTTTCCCCCCGTTTTATAGGCCGCTGGGCGCTGGGACTCTACGTGCTGGGGTTGGCGCTGCTATTGGGGGTTCTGCTGTTTGGCGTAGGTGCCAAAGGGGCGCAGCGCTGGATTGCGCTGCCAGGATTCCGTTTCCAGCCTTCGGAGATTATGAAACTTGTGCTGCCGTTGATGGTCGCATATTACCTGGCCAACCGGGCTTTGCCGCCGAGCTTCAAGCACATATTGGTGTCACTGTTACTGATCGGTACGCCAACGCTGATGATTATGAAACAGCCTGACCTGGGAACCTCATTGCTGATTGCGGCCTCGGGGATCTTTGTGTTGTTGTTTTCCGGGATTCGCTGGCGTTACGTACTGGGGGCGCTGGGGGTAGCGGCAGCAGCGTTGCCCGGATTGTGGATGGTGATGAAAGACTACCAGAAGCAACGGGTGCTGACCTTTCTAGACCCCGAGAGCGATCCACTGGGTTCGGGCTGGAATATTATTCAGTCCAAAACTGCGATTGGCTCTGGGGGGTTGACCGGTAAAGGCTATCTGCAGGGCACACAGTCGCAGCTGGATTTCCTGCCCGAGTCACATACTGATTTTATTATCGCCGTAGTCGCAGAAGAGCTGGGTATGGTAGGGGTGCTGGCGTTGCTGTTTATATACCTGCTGGTAATCGCCCGTGGCATTGTGATTGCTAACAGTGCACAGGACAGCTTTGGTCGTCTGTTAGCCGGCAGTGTTATTCTGACATTTTTTGTTTATGTGTTCGTGAATATCGGTATGGTCAGTGGGCTGCTGCCTGTGGTCGGCGTGCCACTGCCGCTGGTAAGCTACGGCGGCACATCCATTGTTACCTTGATGGCGGGGTTCGGGCTGTTGATGTCTGTTCATAGCCACCGCGCGATGCTTTTAAGATAGGAAAGTACTATGCAGAAGTGGACCAGATCTTTGATTACCGCCGTCACTCTGGGGGCTGTGGTAACGCCAGCGATGTCTGTAGCAGCCGACCCGGCCAAAGCCACAGGCTATAGTAAACATCCTGAAGCCCAGGCGTTTATCCAGGAGATGGTGGCGCAGGGGTTTGAACGTGACGAGCTGAATCGGGTGCTGGACCAGGCCCGCAAGCAGCAGAGTATCCTCAAGGCCATGTCGCGGCCAGCAGAGCGTCGGCTGACCTGGGGAAAATACCGGAAAATCTTCCTGGGCCAGAAGCGGATCGATCAAGGGGTAGCGTTCTGGAATGAATACAGTGAGACACTGGCCCGCGCTGAGAAAACCTATGGTGTACCAGCTGAAATCATTGTGGCTATTATCGGTGTTGAAACCCGCTATGGTCGCAATATGGGCAGCTACCGTGTGCTGGATGCCCTGGCCACTCTGGGCTTTGATTACCCTAAACGAGGTAAATTCTTCCGTGGTCAGCTTAAAGAATACCTGCTGATGGCGCGGGAAGAGGGGCTGACTGATCTGACCAGGCTGAAAGGCTCTTATGCAGGTGCGATGGGCTTTGGTCAGTTTATCCCGTCCAGTTTCCGTAACTTTGCTGTCGATTTTGATAATGATGGTAAACGCGATATCTGGACCAATCGGGTTGATGCGATCGGTTCGGTGGCTAACTACTTCAACAAACATGGCTGGACAACAGGTGCGCCAGTACGTGCTAGTGTGACCTTTAAAGGACCTGTTCAGGAAGAGTGGGTGAACCAGAGCCTGAAACCAGCCCGGACACTGGCTGAGTGGAGTGCGCTGGGGGTGCAGAGCAACGAGGCTTTGGGTGGTAGTCAGAAGGCGACCCTGATGGGGTTGAAAACTGGACAGGACACACAACACTGGCTGGGCTTGCATAACTTCTATGTGATTACCCGTTATAACCACAGTCGGCTCTATGCTTCAGCTGTTTATGAGTTGAGCCAGCAGTTACGAGATGCTGTGAAAAAATAATGATCAGATCGCTGTTAATCGGGATGAGCGCGCTGGCCCTTGTGGGCTGTGGCTCATCAGAGGTGCGCGCACCCTCCAAAGAAAGCCAGTCTACCTGGGTGGGGGCGAGCAAGCCCTCAAATCCGAATGCAGGCCGTTATGCACTGAAGCAGGATCGAGGGCCGGGCACCAACGTCCGCCTTGATCATGTGAAAAATGCGGTGCCCAGGGCTGAGCCAAAAAGCCGTGGGGGGAATAAAAGCAGCTACCGGGTACTGGGTAAAACGTACCGAGTAATGCCCAGTGCTGTTGGTTATAAAGAGCGTGGGACAGCATCCTGGTACGGAAAAAAATTTCATGGTCATAAAACCTCTAATGGTGAGGTTTATGATATGTACGCTATGTCTGCAGCCCATAAATCAGTGCCGCTACCCACCTTTTTACGGGTAACCAATCTGGAGAATGGTCGCCAGATTATCGTACGGGTGAATGATCGTGGCCCATTTCATGGTAATCGCCTGATAGACCTCTCCTACGCCGCGGCTTACAAGCTGGATATGCTAGGTAAAGGAACTGCACGGGTTGAACTGGAAGCAATTACTCCGGGCAGGGGAGGCGTTGCCAGTCGGCCTGTGGCCAGTAGCCGCACCGCCACCCCTGTTCCGTCGGTTTCCAGTAGCCTGAAGGTTCCACCGGGCCGTTATTTCCAGCTTGGAGCTTTCTCTACTCGCCAGGCGGCGGTAAATGTTCAACATGATGCGCGCAGTATCCTGCCGCAGTTGCCTATTCGGGTTGTGCCGGTTCGTATTGGAGGTAATACCCTGTACCGGGTACAGGCGGGCCCGTTGAAAGGGGGGTACCCGGTACAGAGTTCGCTGGATCTGTTGCAGCGCGCCGGTTATCAGGGGGTCCGCCTGGTGGACTTAAACTGAGCGCTTGCGTAGAGTTAGCCGTTACAGAATTCTTCTTTTCACTCTACTGAATTGCTGACAGGTATAATGTTTAAAAAGATAGCAACGCCATTTTATCTGCTGGTGGTGGCCCTGTTTACCGTTCAGGTACAGGCTGCTGCACTGATTCCATCCACACCAAATATTGCAGCGCGCTCCTATCTGGTGCTGGATGCCGATACCGGCCAGATTCTGGCAGCCAAGGATGCGGAAAAACGCTATCCGCCCGCCAGTCTTACCAAAATGATGACGGCTTATATTCTTGAATATGAGCTGGATAAAGGTAATGTCTCCAAGGAGGATCTGGTACTGATCAGTGAAAAAGCCTGGCGTACTCAGGGTTCGCGGATGTTTATTCGTGAAGGGACTCAGGTAAAGCTGGGTGACTTGATGAAAGGGATTATTATCCAGTCTGGTAATGATGCCTCGGTAGCTGTAGCAGAACATATTGCTGGTAGTGAATCAGCGTTTTCTGACCTGATGAACCAGCATGCGCGTTTGCTGGGGATGGAGAATACCCACTTCCGTAATGCCACGGGCTTACCTTCTGATGACCATTATGCCAGTGCCCGAGATCTGGCTACGTTGGCGAAGGCGATTATTACCCGTTTCCCTGAACATTACGGGATCTACTCTGAAAAATACTACACCTATAACAAGATTCGTCAGCCTAACCGGAACAAGCTGTTGTGGCGGGATAAAACGGTTGATGGCCTGAAAACTGGCTTTACCAATGCTGCGGGGTACTGCCTGGTTGCCTCAGCCAAACGTGACGGCATGCGGCTGATTTCGGTGGTGATGGGCACCAAAGATGAAAATGCCCGTGCTCAGGAAAGCCAGAAGCTGCTGGCTTATGGCTTCCGCTATTTCCGTACTCACAAGTTGTATGGCGCTGATGAAGCACTGAACAATGCCAAGGTCTGGGGGGCTGTTAAAGACCAGGTTGCACTGGGTCTGAAAACCCCGCTGACTGTTACCATCCCGCGTGGCCAGGCTGATAAGCTGCAGGCCAGTATGGATATTGATAAAGTGATCGAAGGGCCGATCCGCAAAGGTCAGGTCTATGGAAAGGCGCAGGTATTGCTCGGTGGTAAACTGGTCGCAGAGCAGCCACTGGTTGCGCTGGAGGATATCCCGCAGGCCGGTATCATGAAGCGTATCTGGCACTCAATAGTGATGTTTTTCCTCAGCCTGATGGGCTGATCAAGGTCAGTTTGCACAAAAATGCCTACATTTAGGTAGAGGCGTCTGTTAACGCCCTGCCTGATGTGGGCATTTTCGGTTTACAGGACAGGTGTATGAATATCGTTTATCTCAATGGTGTTTTTCTTCCCGCCAGCGATGCACACATCTCTGTGTTTGATCGGGGGTTTCTGTTCGGTGACAGTGTGTACGAGGTTATCCCGTTCTACCAGGGGGAAGGCTTTCAGCTCAGCCACCACATTCAGCGCCTGCGCCATAGTCTGCGGGCGGTTCGAATTCACAGTGAGCTGGACTGGGCCGATATTGTGAAGGAACTGGTTGAGCAAAACGGTGGGGGTAACCTGTCAGTGTATCTGCAGGTCAGCCGTGGTGGTGTTGGTGAGCGCTCACATAGTTTTGATGAGGCGATGGCCCCAACAGTCTTTGCCTGCTGCCAGCCGATCCGGGATATCTATGCACTGGATACCGGCGAGGTGGAGCCGATCAAAGCGATTGTGACGGCGGATATGCGCGGTAATCGTTGCGATATCAAGTCGACCTGTCTGCAACCGAACATTATGGTGCTGCAACAGGCCCGCGCTCAGGGAGCTGGGGAAGCGTTACAGATGCGAGATGGGTTGCTGACGGAAGGCACCTCCAGCAATTTGTATATTGTGCGTCAGAATGTAATTTACACACCCAAACTGGGTTCTGAAATATTAGGTGGGGTAACCCGCCAGCTGGTACTGGAACTGGCCGATGAGCATGGTATCCAGCTCCAGGAAACTGATTTGGATTATGAACAGCTGCTTGATGCCGATGAAGTCTGGATCTCCAGCTCGACCCGGGCAGTGGTGCCGGTGGTTGAGGTGGATGGAGAGATGATTGGCGATGGCGTGCCTGGTCCACTCTGGAAACAGATGTACCAGCTGTTCGTTGAATATCACCAGGTATTAATGACAGGTCGAAAAGATGGCTGAGCAAGATGCACCGAAGATTGAATTTCCATGTGCTGATTACCCGATCAAGGTGCTGGGTAAAAATGAAGACAACTTTCGCGGGTTTGTGATCGAAACCCTGCAGAAATATGACCCGCAGCTGGCGCTGGATAAAGTGACGGTGAATGACAGCAGCAAGGGAACGTTTACCTCTGTGACGCTGTTTATCACCGCTGCCAGTGAAGAGCAGCTGAAAACGCTGCACCAGGAACTGATGGCTTCGGGCCGGGTTAAAGTGGTGTTCTGATGGCGCTGGCTGAACAACTGGTGATCCGCCAGCTCGGTCTGCAGTCCTACCTGCCGATCTGGGAGCGGATGCAGGCATTTACCGCCGAGCGTACGGCTGAAACTGTGGATGAGATCTGGCAGCTGGAGCATGAGCCCGTTTTTACTCAGGGTCATGCGGGTAAAGCGGAACACCTGATTGCGACCGGCGATATCCCGGTAGTTGAGGTTGATCGGGGTGGCCAGGTGACCTATCACGGACCGGGTCAATCGGTGGTTTACCTGATGATCAATATCCGTCGGAAGAAGCTGGGTGTTAAACACGTTGTAGCGCAAATGGAGCAGAGTGTGATCGCACTGCTTAATGACTATGACATTGAAGCCTTTGCCCGGCCTGATGCGCCAGGGGTTTATGTCGGTAATGCCAAGATTGCTTCGCTGGGGTTACGGGTGCGCCATGGCTGCAGTTTTCATGGGCTGGCCTGTAACATCGATATGGATATGGCACCGTTTATGCGGATCAATCCCTGTGGCTATGCCGGTATGCCGATGACGCAGCTGGCTGAACTGGTACCTGGATTGGACGCCGCTCAGGCACACCGTAAGCTGGTGATGCACCTGGCAGAAAAACTGGGTTATACCCAGCTCAGTGAATATCAGACACTGGATTAAAACAGCCAGTTATCGGTTATCTGAAATCCCTGTACGTGACAGCATGTACAGGGATTTTTTATGTGACCGCAGGCTTAATTAAATATTGCTAATGTACTGTCTTCTCTTTAAATTAGCCTGTTCTTATTTAAGGAGTGCATCAATGAGCAATCTGAAGACTATTGCTGTAACGGCCACCATGGGTGGCGCTGCAATGATTACAGCAGATATCCGGGGCCATAAAGTTGTGATTGATCAGCCCCATGCGGCCGGTGGTACAGATGAAGGGCCAACGCCGCTGGAATACTTCCTGTTTTCACTAGCTGGCTGTATTGAATCAATTGCCCGCATTGCGGCAACACAGCGTAAGCTGGATCTGCGGGGTATGGAGGTTTCCGTTACGGCAGATCTCAACCCTATGGGGCTGATGGGCAAGGCAACAGATGATCGGGTTGGCTTTCAGACGGTTGATGTTAAAGCGACGATTGATGCGGATATGACGGACGCTGAAAAAGCAGCGTTTCTGGACGAAGTATGTGAGCGGTGCCCACTGCACGATAATATTCGTCTGGCGACAACAGTCGTGCACGCAATGGCGTAAGCCTGGTTGTGACTGGCCGGGCGGTTATCCGCCCGGCACCTTTTGTATCTGCGGCTGACTGGTTGCTTATTCGGTGGTCGTGGTATCTTCTGTTTCTTCCGGTGTTTGTAGTTCTACAACGTAGTTGGCAATCAGCTGCAGCTTTGCCGGATTGGTATCCATAAATGTTGGCATATTGCGATGACGTTCTTCGGAGCCAAACTGCATCAGCATCATCAGTTCATGGTTTCTCAATGCAGGCCGGCTAAGGTCTCGATTCTCCAGTAATGCGCCCGGCCCTCGAATTTTGTGGCAGTTTCGACAGTAGTAATTGTAAAGGTCACTGCCTTTTGTCATACGTTCAGGTGTCATGACCTGGGCGGACTCATCCTCACCGCAGCCAGTTAACAGTATTGCCATCAGGGCAGTACTCAGAACACTCAGTTTTAAACGCATCGGGTAATACTCCATTGTTAAGCCCTGACAGTAAGCGTAGCGTTATTTATTGGGATATGCGAAGGCGTAGTAAGGTCCATCACAGATCACAGATCACAGATCACAGGGTGTCATAAGTCGGTGGTTTAGCCTGGCAGGTCCAGAGGCTGCCCTGCTAATGCCAGGCTGATGCTGGATAGCTCCAGCCAGAGGTCACCGAAACGGGCTCCCTTGATCATCTGGTCGATGTGGAAACATCGTTCCAGCTGCGCCATCAAAAGAATAGCTGAACAGCGGTTAGCAGCCTGACGCATCTGCTGTTTACGTTTGCCCCAGATCCGTTCTCGCTGGCACAGAGTGTCATAGGGAGTGCCGTTGTTCAGGCCTTGCTGAATGGTCAGCAGGGTGCGGATTTCCCGGCTAAGAGCCCATAGCAGGACAGGGGGCTCGGTGCCTTCCTGGCGTAGCACCTGGAGGATTTTCTGGGTGCGAGCTGCCTGCCCCTGTATTGCAGCATCGGTCAGGCCATAGATGTCATAGCGTGAGCTGTCGGATACGGCGTCAATTACAGTGTCAGCATTCAGGGTCTGGCCAGGGTAAAGCAGGCTGAGTTTATCCAGCTCCTGCCGGGCGGCCAGCAGGTTCCCCTCTATCCGGTCACATAACAGTTGAGTGGCATCTCTATCCAGCGTTAGTCCCAGACTACTGGCGCGGCTGCGCAGCCACTGTGGTAGCTGGGTGCTATCAATTGGCCAGATTTCAACTACGACACCGTGTTGTTCGACAGCCTTGAACCAGGCGCTTTTTTTTACACCGATGTCGAGTTTATCGGCCAGCATCATAATGACATTGTCAGGGGCTGGGTTGGCCAGGTATTGCTGCAATATCTGGCTGGCAACTTTGTTTAGCTTCTGGCTGCCCAGGCGCAGTTCAATCACTTTTTTCTCAGCAAAGAGGGACAGTGCGTTGGCGCATTCAAGCAGATATTCCCAGTTAAAACTGGCATCAATATGCATGACTTCACGTTCACTGAAGCCCTGCTTTTGCAGGCTGGCGCGGAGCAGATCACTGCATTCTTCCGAAATCAGTGGCTCGTCACCGGTAATCAGATAGATTGGGGCCAGCCCTTTTTTGAGCTGGCCGGAAAGCTGTTCGGGCTTTATTTTCATTCTGCAGGTTTGATCGTCAGATAACGGCGTACCAGCTGGCGGGCCAGATCATCTGCCATCTCCTGTTTGAGCAGAACTTCCTGTTCGGCAGCTGCTGTGGCGGCATTAGCGTCATAGGTATAGACCCGTTCAGTACTCAGCGTTTGCGGCTCGAGTACCAGCTGTTCCTGGCGGTTAGTGACCTGATAGTCAACCCGCAGAGTCAGCTCATACTCATCCACTCGAGCCGCTCTATCCAGAGTGACAGTTCGGCGGTTCTCAACGACTTTCAGCAGCTCCAGTCGATAAGGTGCCTGAGTGCTGACCTCCAGCTGATTGAGATGCAGAGTCTCAATCAGGCTGGTGGTCAGGCGGTAATTATGGGCATGCTGCACCAGCGATAGCTGGCGCAGGTGCTCAGGGACTTCCAGCTGGCCACGCAGCTGAAAACCACAACCGGTCAGGCCTGTCAGAAGCAGCGCACCGGCTGCAGTTATCAGTGTTCTACGTAGCATCAGTGCTATCCCTTTGAGCTGGCTTTAGCCAACAACGATGTTAACCAGTTTACCTGGTACAACGATCTGTTTTCGGATGCTTTTACCAGCAATGTGCTTCTGAATATTTTCATCAGCCAGTGCGATATGCAGGATCACATCTTTGTCAGCGTCGGCGGCTACGTCGATCTTGGCACGAAGCTTACCGTTGACCTGCACCACCAGCTGGATGCTATCGCGAGTAAGCGCGGCTTCATCAACCAGCGGCCATGGGGCACTCAGCAGGGTGTCACCGTTACCCAGTTGCTGCCACAGGTAGTGGGTCAGGTGCGGGGTGATTGGTGCCAGCAGCTGTACCACGGCAGTCAGTGCTTCACGGGTAACCGCACGGCCCTGATCACTGTTGTCGGCAAACTTGCTGATGCTGTTGCACAGTTCCATAGTGGCGGCGATGGCGGTGTTAAAGGTCTGGCGACGTTCAACATCATCAGATACTTTCTGAATGGTTTCATGCACCTTACGGCGCAGTTCTTTCTGCGCATCGTTCAGAGCTGCAACATCCAGAGCGACTGCGTCACCGGCTTGCAGGTGTTCGTTAACCAGTTTGTATACACGCTTTACGAAACGGTGAGCACCTTCAACACCGCTATCGGACCACTCCAGTGACTGCTCCGGTGGTGCTGCGAACATCATAAACAGACGCACGGTGTCGGCACCGTAACGGTCGATCATCACCTGCGGGTCGATGCCGTTATTTTTGGACTTCGACATCTTGGACATGCCGTCATACTGCAGCGCTTTACCGTCTGCAATGCGACGGGCAGCGGTTACGCGGCCTTTGTCATCGGTATCAGTTTCTACATCGACCGGAGAAACCCATTCCTTACCACCGTTGGCATCTTCGTAGTAATAGCCGTCGGCCAGTACCATGCCCTGACACAGCAGGCGCTTGAACGGCTCGTCGCTGTTTACCAGGCCTTCGTCACGCAGCAGCTTGTGGTAGAAGCGGGAGTAGAGCAGGTGCAAAATGGCATGCTCGATACCGCCGATGTACTGATCCACCGGTAGCCAGTAGTTGGCTTTTTCAGGCTCCAGCATTGCATTTTCGCTGCTACGTGAAGCGTAACGCGCGTAGTACCAGCTGGACTCCATAAAGGTGTCGAAGGTGTCTGTTTCACGCTCAGCCGCACCGCCACATTTCGGGCAGGTGGTGCTGATGAAACTTTCCATTTTCTTGATCGGCGAACCGGAACCGTCGAACTCTACATCGGTTGGCAGCACTACGGGCAGCTGATCTTCAGGCACGGGTACGGAGCCACAGCTGGCACAGTTGATCACTGGAATCGGTGTACCCCAGTAGCGCTGACGGGATACACCCCAGTCGCGCAGGCGGTAGTTGATCGTGGTGGTGCCTTTGCCTTTGGCTTCCAGCTCACCGGCGATGGCTTTAAAAGCCATCTCAAAATCCAGATCATCAAAGTCGCCAGAGTTGACCAGCACACCTTTTTCCGTGAAAGCTTCTTTGCTCAGGTCAATCTCGATGCTGTTATCTTCAGGTTTGATAACCTGTTTGATATCCAGACCGTACTTGCTGGCGAATTCGTAATCGCGCTGATCATGCCCTGGTACGGCCATAACAGCACCGGTACCGTAATCCATGAGGACGAAGTTGGCGGTCCATACCGGTACTTTTTCACCGGTCAGCGGGTGGATGGCGTTGATACCCAGCGCCATGCCTTTTTTCTCCATGGTGGCCATATCGGCCTCAGCCACCTTGATGTTTTTGCATTCTTCCACAAACTCGGCCAGCGCCGGGTTATTCGCGGCTGCCTGCTGCGCCAGTGGGTGCTGTGCTGCCACGGCTACATAGGTCACACCCATCAGGGTATCCGGGCGGGTGGTGAACACTTCCAGATCGCCATTACCTTCCACATGGAATTTCAGTTCCACGCCTTTGGAGCGGCCGATCCAGTTCTTCTGCATGGTGCGGACCTGTTCCGGCCACTCGGTCAGCTGATCGAGATCGTCCAGCAGCTGGTCGGCGTAGTCGGTGATTTTCAGGAACCACTGAGGAATCTTCTTGCGCTCAACCAGCGCACCGGAGCGCCAGCCGCGACCATCGATCACCTGCTCGTTCGCCAGTACGGTCTGGTCGACCGGGTCCCAGTTCACTTCAGATTCTTTCTTGTAAACCAGACCCTTGTCCATCAGACGGGTAAAGAACCACTGTTCCCAGCGGTAGTACTCTGGGTGGCAGGTGGCCAGTTCACGGTTCCAGTCGTAACCAAAGCCCATCTGCTGCAGCTGGTTACGCATGTAATCGATGTTTTCGTAGGTCCAGGCTGCGGGTGGCACGTTGTTTTTCATCGCCGCGTTTTCTGCGGGCAGGCCGAACGCATCCCAGCCCATTGGCTGCAGTACGTTCTTGCCCTGCATCCGCTGGTAACGGGAGATCACATCACCAATGGTGTAGTTACGAACATGGCCCATGTGTAGTCGGCCGCTAGGGTAGGGGAACATGGACAGGCAGTAGAATTTCTCCTTGCTGGTGTCCTCGCTGGCTTTAAAGCTATCGTTCTGTTCCCAGTACTGTTGTGCCTGGGCCTCAATTTCCTGCGGCTGATACTGTTCGTTCATGGTCGACTGACTGAAACCTGTAAAGTAAGAAACCGGCGCTAAAGTCGGGATTATGTGGGAAACAGACCTCTGCTACCGGGCAATCCGCCAGGCGCGGTGTCTTTCACTCATAATCACTGTTTTGCTGATGCCGGTTAAGGAATAAAAAGATGCTGCATAGCATACAATATAAGCGACATTGTCAACAGCATCCGAGTGACCAGGATGCGCTGATGACAGGCTGAAGGAGATTGTCATGGCTGAGCAAAATAAACCGGGTAGTACAGGCTTTGTTGCTGCCTATGAGCGTGTAGTAAAACGGCTGGGGGCTGGTCTGGAAAATGCTGAAGTACGTAGCTGGGACTTTCTGCAGAAACAGATCGAAGAAGCGGTGAATGTTGAGCAGACCGCCGCACAGATGACCCAGGATGAACTGGACCTGCTGGGTGCTTATGTGCGCCGTGATATGCAGCAGCTGGGCCGTTATAGCCATAAAGCGGGCGAGGGGCTGGCGGCCTTTCTCAAATTCGATCTTAATTACCTTGAGGGGCAGGTACTGGACAGCCTGAAAACGCTGGCGGATCAGACCCGTATTGATCAGGAACTGCTGCGCGAACAGCTGGATCATGAAAGTGAACAGTACATAGCGGGTGAGCTGGCGACCGTGGGCACTCTGGAGTGCCTGGAATGCGGTATGCCGCACCGGCTGCTGTCTACGGTGATTATTGAGCCGTGCCAGAAGTGCCATGGTAGCTATTTCAAGCGGGTTTCAGGGCCTGTGCCAGAATAAATTTTACGCGCTGTGCCCGTTCGGTATCCGGGCACAGCCGACTTATTACTGGCACAGGTACTGTGTGGCATATGAACTGATTGAATGATCAATAGATCACAAATACCTACTTTTTGTGCATGTACAAAAACAATCATTTGAGTAAAATTTTTGGTTTGGTAAAAAGTAGCTAAGCTGATAGCTCTATCTGACCTGGCACTGTTTGCTTCCCCAATTACTCGAATTATCAGTACCGCTGAGCTGAAAGTGGATTAATCGTCTGGTTTATCGGCGCGCCTGTACCTGGGCCTCTTTGTTGTCCCGGTGTGGGAGGTGTGCAGATACATTCTATCGTGCATTGGAGCACTTATGTTTTCGTCAAAAATCAAACAGCAGCTGGCGGATTGTCAGGTTGCATTGGCACAGAGTGAAGCTCGTTTTTCCGCTATCAGTCGCTCTATGGCAGTGATTGAATTTACCCCGGATGGGCGGGTAAACACGGCGAACGATAACTTTCTTCGGGTTATGGGCTATAGCCTGGCCGACATTCAGGGCGAGCATCACCGTATGTTCTGTGAACCGTCCTATAGCAGCAGCGCAGAGTACAGCAATTTCTGGCAGGGTTTGAATCGGGGGGAGGCCTCCTCCGGGCGTTACCTGCGGTTGAATAAACAGGGCCAGAAAGTCTGGCTGGAAGCCAGCTACAGCCCGGTGTTTGGGGCGGATGGCAAACTGGAGGTCGTGGTTAAACTGGCGGCTGACGTGACGGAGCGAATGGAAAAGGGGCAGAGTCAGGCCAGTATGATCAATGCCATTGACCGTTCTATGGCAATGATCGAGTTTAATCTGCAGGGCGATATTCTGGAGGCGAACGATAACTTCCTGTCGACTACCGGCTACACGTTAAATGAGATCAAGGGTAAACACCATCGTATATTCTGCAGCTCGGAAGAGGTGAATTCACAGCAGTACAGCCAGTTCTGGCAGCGACTGAACCGTGGTGAATACATCGCCGGTCAGTTTAAGCGTATTAACAAGTTTGGTGATGTAATCTGGCTGGAGGCGACTTATAACCCGGTGTTTGATGCCAGCGAAAATCTGGCTAAAGTAGTTAAATTTGCTACGGATATCACGGAAAAAGTTAACCGCCAGGCAGCGGAGTCTGAAGCGGCGCGTATGGCTTACGATATTTCGGTAACTACTGATGAAACCACTCTGCAGGGCGAGCAGGCCGTGCAGAAAGCGGTTGAGCTGATGAGTCAGCTGGCGAACACCACCCGTGCCGCCTCAGACCATATTGAAGCGCTGAATGCTCAGTCTGATCAGATTGGCTCGATTGTCAGCACTATTAATGGTATTGCTGAACAGACCAACCTGCTGGCACTGAATGCCGCGATTGAAGCTGCCCGTGCTGGTGAGGCTGGCCGTGGTTTTGCGGTGGTCGCGGATGAGGTGCGTCAGTTGGCGGCTCGTACCAGTGCCTCCACCACTGAAATCACGGATGTGGTGAAGAAAAACCACGATCTGGCTCAGCAGGCGGTATCGACTATGTCGTCCAGTCTGGAGCTGGCGGAAAATGGCCTGGGGATGGTCAATGAAGCTGGCGAAGTGATGCTGGATATTCGGGGTAAAGCCCAGAGTGTTGTCAGCGCGATTGAGGAGTTTGCTCAGGCGCTGGATGAAGTCGCTCCGTAATTCCTTCCCCGCCCGGTGCTTGTCAGGCAAGCGCCGGTAGTGATGTCTCCAGCATCAGTCCTGCCGTTACCCCGTGATAATGAGAAACAGCTTCAGCCCCGGTCTTTTCCTGCTCCTTGCGGCGAATTGCGGCAGGCTGTCAGCAGTGCCTGCGCCAGTACATCGTCATTCAGGGCGCGGGCGATGGCCAGTCCACCAATCATCATAACGGCTGTTTGCATTGCCTGCTGGGAGGCGATGTTATCAGTGGCTGTTTCAATGGGTATATCATGCGATTGTGTGCGCTCTATTAACTGACTGAATCCCCTGAAAGTTTCTGTCCAGGCGGTACGTACCTGTTCTTCTCGCTGGGCAGCATCGCTGATCAGAAAGGCTAGCGGACATTGAAACGGCTCGCCATTGCGGTGCTCCATCGAGAGGTAGCTCTGCAGCATCTGCTCCATGCTGGGCTGTTCAGCTGCCAGATAGCGGGCCTGACGTTGTGCCATGGCACGGATGGCTTCACTGTAGAGCTGAGACTTGGATTCAAAATGGCTATAGAAAGCCCCGCGTGTCATCCCGGCTGCCTGCATTACCTCATTAATGCCAACCTGATCAAATCCCTGTTTGCTGAACAGCTCACCTGCCGCTTCAAGAATCCGTTGTCGACTGCTTTGCTTATGTGTCGGGTGCCAGCTCATATTTGCTCCTTTGTCGTGGTGGCAGGGTCGTGTGTTTGTCCAGTGTGCCTGAGCTTCAGAATATGTTCTTGATCATATTTTGTTGGCGGCACAATCTGCTGTTTTTCTGACGGCTACATTAGCGGAGTGAGTTATGCACAGTGATATTCAGATCTTTGGCCCGACCTTCAGTACCTTTGTTCGCACAGTAATGCTGTGTTGTGACGAGAAGGGGTTCAGTTACCATGTCGGGTTGAGCTGGGATGGCCTGGACGTCGGCTTCAAAAGTGCTGCGCATCAGGCACTACACCCCTGGGGGAGGGTGCCGGTAATTAAACACCAGGGGCAGACGCTGTATGAAACCGCATCTATTCTGCGATACCTTGATACGGTTTGTGATGGCAGGGCGTTGCAGCCTGCAGACCCTGCCCAGCGGGCACAGGTGGACCAGTGGTGCGGCGTGTTAAGTAACTATGTGGACAAAGCTCTGGTGCGTGATTATCTGCTGGAGTTTGCTTTTCCTGAGGGGAAAGGAGGGACTGTTCGACAGGATAAGGTGACTGAAGCCGAGCCTGTTGTACTGGAAACCCTGGCGCTGCTGAACAATCAGTTGGGCCAGCAAGCGTTTTTGTGTGGTGAACAGTTGAGTCTGGCTGATCTTATTTTGCTACCGATGCTGGATTACCTGGCCGGGTTACCACAGGGCGATACACTGTTTGCTGCTCAGCCAGTGCTGGCAGCATACCTGCAACGGTTGCAGGCACGGCCTTCGGCTCAGCGGGTACTGCAGTCTGCCAGCTGAGTGGCCAGCCAGTGTTGAAACGTCTCAAATGCAGCGCTGACCGGGCGCTGCTTCGACCATAAAAGCGAGTAGCCATAAGGGCTATCGTTCTCCACTTCACAGGCGACCACCAGTGAGCCGTCTGCCAGCTCGCGCTGAAGCATCGTCTGATCGAACAGCAAAAACAGATCCCCCAGCATGCAGGCCTCGATCGCCTGAGCGCCGTTCTGCACTGACATGCTGCACCGTTGCCGGTCAGCCTGAATACCATGGCGGGCAAACCAGCTCTGCCAGCGATCGCTGTGTGCAGCGATATCGAGTAATGGCTGATGTTGCAGCTGGTGGGCGTCCAGCGGCTGAGTGAAGCGATTAAACAGTGTTGGCCGACAGACAATGACCGACTGTTCAGCCAGTAAAAACTGCTGATTAACCTGGGGCCAGCGGTGATTGCCATGGCGAATCAGGCCATCAACATGCTGGCTTTCAAGGTCAACCTGTTCGGTGGTGGCCTGTACGGACAGCTCAATACTCGGGTGTCGGGCCTGAAAATCACTGAGCCGGGGCATCAGCCAGCGGGTTGCGAAGATCGGTGCGCAGCTGATTCGTACCACAGGTTGTGGGGGCTGCAATGCCCGCTCGGTAGCATGATGCAGTTGGTGTAGTGGCGGGTTGATACGCTGGTAGAGTGCTCGACCCTGCTCGGTCAGGCGTACCTGCTTATCCAGTCGCTGAAACAGCTTATAGCCGAGCTGTTGTTCAAGGTTGCGAATCTGATGACTGACAGCGGATGGGCTGATATGCAGCTGCGCAGCAGCCCGCTGAAAACTTTCGCCGCGTGCTGCACAGGCAAACGTGTTCAGGCTGCTGAGTGGAATCTTGAAATACATGCAGATGAGTTTAGCTCATCCATAGTACGAGAATAAGCCTTTTGTCAGGGCCCTGTGCCGAACATAGCCTGTGGTTGAGTTATCGTTCTGACATTAAGGTGAACATATTGATTAATAAAATAAAACGTACAGCTAGTGGCGCGATTGATACGGACTACTATGTTGCCCGTGGGCGGCAGGCGAGGGCGGTAGAAATCCAGACGAGTTTAATCAGTAAACTATGCTGGCTCATCTGCTGGCGTCGAGCTGCGGCCTCTGATCCGATTGCGGATACTATCGAAGTGTCAAATATTGCGACAGATCAAACTGAGCTTAAGTAGCAGGGTAAAGCGAGTATTGAAGTGCTAGATTATCCGGTCGCCGTAGCGCCAGATTCAAACGCTGTTAAGGTTGCCAGCAAGGTGATTTGACAGCTATAAATACAGAAGATGATTGTTCGGCCGATACATATTGTCAGTGAAAATAAGATGTTTGTAGCTGTTCTGGGTGATTGCGTCCCGGACGGGTATAAGAGCAGTGATGTAAACAGACTGCGAGTAGTTCAGTGGTTGTAATCAGCGCTGGTTCAGCAGTCCCCATGGTGCCGGTTCTGGCTTGTTCAGGTCAGAGCATAATTAGAGTACTGGTGGGCGGTAGAATAAGGAGAATATAGCAAGTGGCAACATCCGATAAAGATTGGCAGAGAGCGCGGGAGCTTCACCCGATACTGGTGCAGCGATTTCTGAACAGCTTCTTCAGTGAAGTGGATTCCATCACCCAGAATCGTGGCACTGACCTGCGGTCTCCCTACCGGGATCTGTACAAGCTGATCAGTGAACGGGACAAGCTGATTCCTGAACTGTTTGAAGGGATGACCCACAGCAATATGTGGGTAAGGGTGTTGTCCTGGAAGCGCCATGGTTTGTTGACCAAAGATGAAGAACGTACCTTCACTTTCGAAATTCAGGAAGCGCTGCGTAAAGTGTCGGTTGATCGTTAATGCCGCTCAGGTTGCGGTATCACCGCAACCTTCCTGTTCGCCTCAATCCAGGGACACTGATTGTTAACGTTGCAGAAACTGCTGCTGTATCTGGTAGTCGGTGATCAGTCGGTTTGCGTAACTGATTGATTCCGCTGGAATGCTGGCCGGTAATTCTGGCAAGGTACAGCCGGATCTAATCAGAAACTGAATCAGAGGTTGGTCAAACTGTTGCAGGGCACTGAGTAAGAGCGCGGGATAACTGTTCAGATCCGCCCCGTGCTGTTGTAACCGGCTCAGATGCAGCGGAAGCTGGCTGCTGGTACAGCTCTCGGCACAGAGTTCTATCAGGCAGCGGCCCCGGGTGTCAGGCTGGTGGATATCGGCCCCGGCGGCCAGCAGTACACTGAGCAGTGGCAGGCTGTCGGGTTGCGCCAGTGCCAGTGAGGTCAGGGGCTCACCAGAAGCACTGCGTGTTTCAGCCCGGCCACCCTTGCTGAGGATCAGCGCCAGTGCATGAGGCTGGCAGGCATGGATGGCCAGTTCCATCACTGTCTGGCCTTGATGGACGGGGCTGTTCAAGCTCTGCTCGTCAAATTTGTTGAGCAGTGGTCCCAGCTTGTCCAGCTCGCCATTCTCGATCGACTCGATCAGTTTCTGCTCACGGCCTTTCAGAAATTCAAACATTCGCTACTCCCACTGATCGGGTTACAAAATCACGCGTATAGCCCATGGCAATCAACCGCGCTGTTTATTCAGTATATCGGTCATTTTCTGCTGCCACAGTGCTGACAGCCCTGGCAGGGCGATGGCAGCTTCCAGCTCCGCAATAGCGGGCGTCTTGCTGCGATACAGCTGCCAGAAACGGGCGATGCTCCAGTCCGGGTTGGGCTGGCTGAGGCGTG
>Ga0193950_1000092_pt1 | contig 25033 bp, 15 predicted proteins | sample BB_1_MG_FD_144485 | JGI IMG/M metagenome (GOLD analysis project Ga0193950, IMG submission 144485) | Microbial mat bacterial communities from the Broadkill River, Lewes, Delaware, United States - BB_1_MG | ecosystem: Environmental > Aquatic > Freshwater > River > Microbial mats | place: USA...
CCTCGAATAATTTAAATACTGAAGAGCAAGAAATTAAAAGCTCATTGGTGCTCTTTTCACTGCTGCAAGATCTACCACTAAAAGATCATATTGAAACCTCCAGTATATTGGAAAGTTTACATAATCCTGCCTTATATCAACCTGTTTTTGATGAATGGCATCATGCTTTAAATCAGGGCAATATTAAAAATAAATATGCGTATTTAGCTGCTTTAGTGAAACGCGCCAATCAAGGCGTATTTAATCCTACTCAAAGCCAACACCAGCAAACCAGTCAAAAAATCACAGGGATTATTGGCGTGAACCGTGACAAACCAACCCCCAAACAAGCCCATGATATTTTCCCCGCTTATGAAACATGGCAAGCTATCCAACAAGCATTAAGCGAGGATATCAAAAAATCCGACTATATGAACTTTGTGCTCCCCACCCGTGCCTATGAAAGTGATCAAGCTGTATTTGTACGTTGCCCTAATGTGTATTCACATAATTTTATGAGAAGTAATCTAGATAAAATAAGTGTGTTGATTGATAAAACTGTGCTGATATATTTGGGGTAATAAAATCCCGTAGCGGTGTTGCAGGCAACGCCTCACCGCTGAACCTAATTCAGCCGTAATTTATGGCAGCGAATACAGGAAAACCAATATTATATGGAGATCGAAGTCGGTCGAAGTGAGTATATATAAAATAAGCTATTTTTAGGATAAATGTAGAGAATACTCTTTTTTTAATCTTTTAGTTTTATTTTAAATATATGAATAGATTAATTATTTAGTAATAAATGCTTTATTTTTTATCATTTTTATATATAATGAAAAGGGTATTTTTTAATAAAGGAGGTGACGTGATTTGTATAAATTGGGCTGACTTCGATCGGGAGAATGGTCAAATCCCTAGGGGGTCGAAGTTAAAAAATAGTGTTTTTTTGCATTTTGAGTCATTAGATAAAAGCTTAAAATGGCGTAGATGCCCATGAGTACTGGGGTTACGACTCCCTATAAGGGTTTATGAGTTCATATATGGATAATGCAAACCCATTATCAACACCCGTTACGACTCCCTATAAGGGTTTATGAGCACGCCATTCTAAATATTACGAAAAATATTTAAAACGTTACGACTCCCTATAAGGGTTTATGAGTTCTATAGTACCATAGAATTTTATACAACTAGGAAGAAAGTTACGACTCCCTATAAGGGTTTATGAGATTGTGGCTCTCATGATTGCGCGAGGATGCGTAAAGGTTACGACTCCCTATAAGGGTTTATGAGTATGTCAACACTTACTCTGAATTTTTTGTTACAATTAATTTCGCTCGTTACGACTCCCTATAAGGGTTTATGAGATCAAAACAAAAAAACGTCGTACTTTATCTGTGGGGGTTACGACTCCCTATAAGGGTTTATGAGTCGTAAGTTATACAGGCATCTAGCTAATTAAAACTTGTTACGACTCCCTATAAGGGTTTATGAGATAGTTTTTCAGATATCGTTGCAGGTGTACAGGCATGGTTACGACTCCCTATAAGGGTTTATGAGATAGACCATACTCAAACTCATTATCACAAGTATATGTTACGACTCCCTATAAGGGTTTATGAGACAATATTGCTTTTTCATGAGACCTGATAACGGCTAGTTACGACTCCCTATAAGGGTTTATGAGAAAAGCACTAGGAGATCTTGATTGGGGTGTTGAGCCGGGTTACGACTCCCTATAAGGGTTTATGAGTTAATCTTCCCATGCATAAAAAGCAGATTATTGCCTTGTTACGACTCCCTATAAGGGTTTATGAGAGGCTCTGTGCTTGAAACAAACATAACACTAACAGAGTTACGACTCCCTATAAGGGTTTATGAGTGGAGATAGAACTGTAGCTCCCACAGCGGGTGGCGCACGTTACGACTCCCTATAAGGGTTTATGAGAATAATGCGCTGATAAACCTCCTTATCACTATCTGGGTTACGACTCCCTATAAGGGTTTATGAGGTAACGCTCAGCATATGAAAATAATGCAAAATAGTTATGACTCCCTATAAGGGTAATAAACATAAAAAAGCCGCTGACTCAGCGGCTTTTCCTCATTCCTGCATGTTCTAGCGCGGGAATACCTTCCCTGACACGTTGCGTTACGAACCTGTCTATCCTCTTTAAATTTTCAGAATAAAAAGTACAATAAGGAAATTAGCACCGAGGGTGTTTAAAAAAAGGACGTAACACGTCCAAGAAAGCATTCCCACGCAAGGACGCGATGGGAACGAGAAAAAATCCCCTGCTCTTTATTTATAGCAAACGTAGGTTAATCGCTTTGCTCACAAGTTATCTTTATTGGCTGCATACCAGCAGAAGCTAAAGCCGTACTGATCCGATCCAAATACCAAGAAAAATTAGTTTTTCTTGGGTTATCAGATTGTTGTTGACGGTTTACAGTTAAACAAAAAGCTGCCCCCATTGCATCTTCCCAAATTAAAACTTCCCCACCAATATTAGACTCTTTCCAAGTTAGCACTAAGCCTATAATTTCTTTATTGACAGTCTTCTGCTTAATGATAGCTTTAATATCATCCCACTTAGATAGATCACACCTTGTCCAATCAAGATTATCATCATCTCCAATAGGTAAATAAGAGATATACCCCCCATCATTAATAGACCAACCCGCGTTAATTAAGGTTTCAAAAAATACAAGTGGGGAGATTTTATGCTCAAAATAAAAATCAATACTGGCTGAAACACCCATTTTGTATCCCCTAAATTATACTAGTATATACATAAAATATTTTATCCACAAAATGACTAAAAATTCTATTGATAATATGTAATCAGCTATCCTTTATGAAAGTACTTTTCTTAAAGGACTAATTATATTTTCATCAAGGACAAATAAAAAATGCACTACTCATCTATTAACTTTAAAGAAAAACTGACTAAATTTACTGAGCACTGGTCACCCAAAGTCATTGCAGAAATGAATGACTACCAGTTTAAATTAGCAAAACTTAAAGGCGAGTTTGTTTGGCATCAACATGCCGATACAGATGAGGTTTTTATTGTTATTGAAGGCGTATTAGATATTGAATTCAGAGACGGTAAGGTCACATTGCAATCAGGTGAAATGTTCGTTGTACCGAAAGGCGTAGAGCACAAACCTGTGGCAGAAGAAGAATGCCAAGTGATGCTAGTTGAGCCAAAAGGAGTGGTCAATACAGGTGATGCGGAAACAGATAGAAAGGCTGAAAATGACGTGTGGATTTAAACAAAAATAACACAACTGGGTAGATTGCCTACCCAGTTGCCATCAAAGTAATTAACTGAATTACTTAGTCTTAGTCTCCGTATCAGCACCACCTTCTGGTGTGGCTTTTTCTGCTGTTTTGGCTTGTTCTGGAGGCGTATTATCCTCACTCTCATTTAAGGGAACAAGTTCAACATAATCACAGATTTTCTTCTGTGTACACACCTTCTCTAAACCACGACGTTTTGTGTGTTTCAACATGATGATCGGCCAATTACAGGTAGGACATGGCTCATTAATCGGTTCATGTGAAATCGCATAACGACATTCAGGATAGGCTGAACAAGCATAGAAAAAAGTACCAAAACGTGAACGCTTTTTAACCATTGTGCCTTTCTGACACGTTGGGCAGGTCACCCCTGTATCTTCTGGCTTTTCTAATGGTTCAATATGCTTACACTTCGGATAAGTACTACAGCCGATAAACTTACCATAACGCCCTTGGCGAATTTGTAACGGTGCATCACACTTAGGACACTCGCGATCATCTAAAATTTCAGGCGGTGCTTTCTCTTCTTCAGACTCTTCACTGCCTTCTAAATTACGGGTGTAATCACATTCAGGATACCCAGAACAGCCAATAAAACGCCCGCGTTTTCCTAAACGAATAAATAACTGTTTTTCACATTTAGGGCAGTTTTCATCTAAAGGCTCATGGGTGACATCTTCACGTTTAACCGTTTTCATCTTCTCGTCAACGAGGTCTTTAAATGTCCCCCAGAAGCGATTTAATAACGGTTTCCACGGGTTTTCACCACGGGAAATTTCATCTAATGAATCTTCTAAACGTGCAGTAAAATCATAATCTACATAACGAGAAAAATGCTCAGTTAAGAATTTATTAACGACGCGCCCTACATCCGTTGGCGTGAAGCGTTTTTTCTCTAATTTAACGTAATCACGTTGTAATAAAGTAGAGATAATACTGGCATAAGTAGACGGACGACCGATCCCGAATTCTTCTAAGCTTTTCACTAAGCTAGCTTCAGAAAAACGCGGGGGTGGTTCAGTAAAATGTTGGTTAGTTAAAATATCTTTTAACTTAACTTTTTCGCCTTCTTCCATTGCAGGCAACATTTTTTCATCATCAAGATGATCAACATCTTCCTGTTTATCACTTTCACTTTCTTGATAAACCGCTTTAAACCCAGGGTCGACTAATACAGAACCGTTTGCACGGAAAGTATTGCCTTCACCACAGCTTAAATCTACGGCAACCGTATTTAAAGTAGCGTGAATCATTTGACAGGCGACAGTACGTTTCCAAATTAAAGAATATAAGCGAAACTGATCTTTAGTCAGCTTATCTTTAATATTATCAGGATGGTGTGCAGCAACAGTCGGACGGATTGCCTCATGGGCTTCCTGTGCATTTTTCGCTTTTGATTTATACACACGCGGCTGTTTAGGTAAAAATTCTTTACCATAACGCTGATCAATCACATGACGTATTTCATCAACTGCTTCCGTGGCGAGATTGACCGAATCAGTACGCATATAGGTAATTAACCCTTCCGCACCATTTCCTGTATCAATCCCCTCGTAAAGCTTTTGTGCCACTTGCATGGTTTTCTTGGCACCAAATGACAGTTTTAAAGCTGCCTCTTGTTGCAATGTCGAGGTGGTAAACGGGGCAGAAGGCTGCTGTTTACGCTGACGCTTAACCACTTTCTCAACAATTAATTCACCGTTGGCAGCTGCCAATAAGTTTGTTTTAGCCGCACTGGCATCTTTCTCATTATTGATGCTAAATTGCTTTAATTTAGTGCCATCAAGAACGGTTAATTTACCTTTAAATTTACGTTGCCCTTTTTGTAACTCGGCAATGATTGACCAATATTCTTTTGGCTTAAAGGCTTCGATCTCAATTTCACGTTCAACAATTAAACGTAAAGCAGGACTTTGTACCCGCCCTGCGGAAAGACCGTAACGGATTTTTTTCCATAATAAAGGTGATAAATTAAAACCAACCAGATAATCCAAGGCACGGCGCGTTTGCTGCGCATCGACTAAATCCATTGCCAATTTACGTGGATTATTCACCGCATCTTGTACGGCATTTTTGGTGATTTCATGGAACACAACACGGTGTACTGGTTTATTTTCCAGTAATTTTTTTTCGTGCAAAATCTCTTGTAAATGCCATGAAATCGCTTCACCTTCGCGATCAGGGTCAGTTGCCAAATATAAGGCATCGGCTTTTTGCATGGCGTGACTAATACTATCGACATGTTTTGTATTTTTCTCTACCAATCGATAATGCATGGCAAAATCATTTTCAGGGTCAACCGCCCCTTCTTTTGGTAGTAAATCACGCACATGACCATATGAGGCTAAAACTTCAAAGTCTTTGCCTAAATATTTTTTGATCGTCTTTGCCTTAGCTGGAGATTCAACAACAACTAGATGTTTACCCACAGTGACTCGCTTCTTTAACCACTTAACTAATTCTTTAAATCTAACAAGATGTTATGCATCTTAATGTAAGTAACCCGTAATATCTTGGAACATTACATCATCCCCCCATGTCAAGAATTCATCTTGATCAGGTTGGTTAAATAACACTGTTAAGATCACCCATTTAAGCTGTTCTAAGCTAAAATCTTCGCCATCAAGTATTAAGGCTCGTTCAACGATAAGTTCACGCTGTTCGTAGTCTAATATACTCATTTGCTCTAAAAACAATAAGAAACCTTGGCATTCAATGTCAAGTTTTTCACACTCTTCTGGTAAATAAATACGCATGGTGTCCAATGTACACAATGTCATTTCATTCGTTTCGGCTGAGGGTAAAATATGCTCTAATTGTAAGAAGGTATGATTAATTTCATACCCTGAAAACCCTGCGTTGAATAGCTCCGTTTTTAACAATTTATGGTTATTTAATAGTACTTGTTTTTCTTCTTTGCAATGTGTGTACAAGTACATTAATACGTCTAAAACGGTTTCTTTCATCTAAATTATTTCCCTCAGCCCACGCGTAAGTATAAGCCGCCTGGTTGTGATGCGATAAGTCCACGCAATTCTAATATTAACAGCATGGAAGAGATTACACCTGCTGTCAATCCACTTTTTTCAACTAACTCATCAATTGATAGGGGGGTTGCCCCCATTATTTGTACTAAATTTTGATAGTCAGGGTCTAAATCTGCTAAGGAATCTGTCACTTTTTGAGTGCTTTTTTCAGTAGCTGTATTGTGTTGTTGTGATGATTTTAATGGTTTTATTGCTGTATTGTGTAAGCTTGGTAAATGAATAAGCAGTTCTTCCACAACATCGTTTGCCGTTTCAACCAGCTTTGCCCCTTCCCTAATTAATGCATGACAGCCCCTTGCAAGCGGGTTGTGAATAGATCCGGGGATAGCAAACACTTCTCGCCCTTGTTCGGCTGCTTGGCGTGCAGTAATCAATGAACCACTTTTTAATGCTGCCTCAACCACTAAGGTACCTGTACTGATACCACTAATAATTCGATTACGGCGAGGAAAGTTTTTTGCCTGCGCCTCAGTACCAATTGAAAACTCGGAGATTAATGCCCCTTTTTCTGCAATTTGATGGGCTAAATCTCTATTTCTAGCAGGATATACCCGATCTAAACCTGTTCCCGCCACCGCAATTGTTGTACCAGCGGCACGTAAAGCACCTTCATGTGCAGCAGTATCTACCCCTAAGGCTAATCCACTGGTAATCGTAAACCCTGCTTCTGCTAAATACTGCGCAAATTCCGTGGCATCACGTTGCCCATGTACACTGGGGTTACGTGTGCCTACCATTGCAATTTGTCCTGTATTTAAAATTGCAGCATTACCATGTACAAATAAAATAGGGGGAGAATCATGGATTTCTGCCAATAAGCTTGGGTAGTGTGCATCATTTAGGGTTAAAATACAGTTTTTTTCTTTGGCTTGCCATGCCAAGTCTTTTTCAACTTGTGCCCAATCAGGGGCATGTAAATAGGCAATTAAGGCTTTTTTTGCCCCAAAATCACGCCATGCCATTTCCCCTAATTCAAACAGCTGGCGCGCACTACCAAATTTCTTTAATAGCTTTTTAAAAGTTATTGCACCCACTGTTGGTGCATGTAATAAGGCAAGCCAATAGGCAAGTTCATTGTCATTTAACGAGTGATTCAAGGAATAGTCACTTCATCAAAAATATGCAGTGGAGACAGTGCTTTCATGACTAATGCATAACTAATGTCATCAAACGATTTAAATACCATTAATGATCCTGATTTTTCACTGGGTAGTTTAAGGATATTTTTGCTGTCTTTTGGATCAGGAATTAGCCGCCCACCTTTATTGACTTGCAATAAATGCCCGCGTTCAATCCCATCATTCAGCCCAATATTGACCACCACAACTTGGTATTGCCCAATTTGTGATACCCCATCCACTACAGCAATAATGCGTGCATCTTCCAGTGTATCGATATTTGGAACACGTGGGTAAAAGTTTTTACCAAAATCACGTTTTTCAACCGCTAACACGCGATCATTTTTTAAAATTTCACGCCGTACAGATACAATCTCTAAGGTAGAGATTTCATCTAATTTAATAAGCTTTGCATCCCCTAAATGAACGGCTTCATAGGCAATCACATCGTCACTTTCTTCGTTTTTATAGGCTTGTCCCAGTCGAAAGATAAAATAATCATCCTCTTCTGTCCCCACATCAAGCAACCCTGTGACGTAAATACGGTCACCAACATAGCTTAATAATTTCCCTGAAGCATTATCCAGTACTTCTCCTGATGTTTCCATTTCTTCATCAGTGAGTATTTTAGGGCGTGTTAAAAATTGCTGTACATGCTCCAAAGGGATCATATCAGGTTCTGTAATATGCTTAGTAATACGTACTTGAGGAGAAAGCTTAACTGTACGCCCTCGTTTAACCTGTAAGGCAAGCTTATCACTTTGTGTAATTAAGCTCATGATATCGCCTTTTTTTAGTTTTGGGGCACCCTCGTCCCAGCTTAAATGCACATCTGTTGGGTTAAGCACAAACAGTTGTATGATATCATGCAAGCGTTCATGTCCTTGTATATGATATTCACTGGGTGCATTGGGATTGAGTTGCGCACCTTCTTCTAAATAAAACAAGAAAGAAGCGCGACTTATTGTACTATGTCCGAGTAAGTAAAAAAATATGCTAATGAACAGAAAGGTAACTTTTTTCATCTTTTTACAACCACTGTTGAGATTTACGCTTTTATATATCATATCAGTGCACAGAACACTATGCTAAACCGATATTAAGTTGTTAAACTTAGCGATTATCTCGATTTTTTCCATTTGTTACTTCACACATCTATGAGTACTGCAGTGATTAAAACACGTTTCGCGCCCAGCCCAACAGGTCTTATGCATTTAGGAAATGCTCGTACTGCTTTGTTTAATGCCTTATTTGCTTATCATCATCAAGGTGTTTTTTTACTGCGTATTGAAGATACTGATCAAGAGCGTAGTACCGACGCTTATACACAACAGTTGATGCATGATTTATGCTGGTTAGGCTTAGTCTGGCAGGAAGGCCCTGAAGAAGAGAATGCTGGAGAGACTTATTACCAATCACAACGTAGTGATGTGTATGCCCAGTATTATGACCAATTAATTGAAAAAGAACAGGCATATCCTTGTTTTTGTAGTCCTGAAGAGCTGGATTTATCCCGTAAATTACAGCGCGCATCAGGACAAGCTCCCCGTTATTCTGGCACCTGTGCCCATTTAAGCCAAGCAGAAGTAGAAGCAAAGTGTGCACAAGGTTTAAAACCCACCTTACGTTTTCGGATGCCGCGTGATCGTAAAATTGAATTTGTGGATGTGGTTAAAGGTGCACAGCAATTCCTTAGTAATGATATTGGGGATTTTATTATTCGTCGTGCTGACGGAACCCCTGCCTTTTTCTTCTGTAATGCGGTAGATGATTCATTAATGGGTGTGACTCACGCATTCCGAGGTGAAGATCATTTAACCAACACCCCACGTCAACAATTGATTTTAGAAGCTTTAGGCTTGCCTATACCACAATATGGGCATTTCTCTATTATTTTAGGCGGAGACGGTTCTCCACTATCTAAACGGAATGGTAGTCAAAGTATTCATGATTTACGTGAAGCAGGCTGGTTAGCCGATGCGGTCAATAATTATTTAGCACGCTTAGGACACCAATATACCAGTACTGATTATTTAGAAGATACACAGCTTGCTCACCATTTTGATATTAGCCGTATTAGTAAATCTGCCTCTCGCTTTGATGAACAACAACTAAAACATTGGCAACAAGTGGTAGTAGGGCAAACTTCTGATGAGCAAATCAGTGATTGGTTGCATGATACCGTAAAAGATATTGTCCCTACTGATGCTTACCCTGACTTTGTACAGGCAGTACGCGCCAATGTATTATTTCCAAATGATGCATGTTTATGGGCTGATATGTTATACGCACCTAAATTAGCCATTACAGACTCAGCACAAGCCGCTATTACTGAAGCAGGGGCAGAATTTTTTCAACATGCCTGTGATGCTTTAGCAGAAAGTGAAGGCGTGTATAAAGCCTTAGTAAGTAGTTTAAAAAAACGCTCAGGCAAGAAAGGCAAAGGCTTATTTATGCCTTTACGTGCAGCCTTAACAGGACAAACACATGGTCCTGAAATGAATAATTTATTGCCACTTATGGGTATTGAAAAAGCACAGCAACGTTTACGTGCAGCAATGGGTGCATAAACTAAGGCGTTGTTAATTTTTAGCATCATAGTTATGGCAGTACAAAGCATGACAGTATGTACTGCCCTCTCATAAAAAAAATAGACAATATTTAAGGGTGTTTTTATATGTGTGGCATTATTGGTGCAGTGGCAGAACGTGATGTGGTGCCTATTCTTATCGAGGGCTTAAAGCATTTAGAATATCGTGGTTATGATTCGGCAGGTTTAGCGGTTATTGACTATCAGGCACATAGCTTAGAACGTCAACGAGTTAAAGGAAAAGTACGCGGTTTAGAAAAAATATTAAAAGATCGTTCCTTGTGTTCTCCTACAGGTATTGCACATACACGTTGGGCAACACATGGTAAACCAACACAAGAAAATGCCCACCCCCACTTCTCACATGAAAATATTGCTATTGTTCATAATGGAATTATTGAAAACTATCAAGAATTAAAAGCCTCCTTAGAACAACGAGGTTATACTTTTTATTCCGATACTGATACAGAAGTGATTGCCCATCAAATTCACCATTTTTTAAAGCAAAGCAATGACTTATATACTGCTGTTTTTAAAACCTTACAATTACTAACAGGGGCGTATGCCATTGCAGTGATTAGTTTGGTGGAAACAGGGCGATTAATTGCAGCCCGTAAAGGCTCACCTTTAGTGGTAGGTTTAGGGATTGGTGAACATTTTGTTGCCTCTGATGCAGCAGCATTGTTACCTGTGACACAGAAATTTATTTTTTTAGAAGATGGGGATATTGTTGATATTCAGCGAGATAGTTTACAGATCACCGATTTTTCAAAAAATAAAGTCACCCGTGATATCCATATCAGCCAGTTAAAGGCGGATGCCGCAGAACGCGGGCATTATCGCCACTATATGTTAAAAGAAATTTTTGAGCAGCCTGAAGCCTTACGTCATACTTTTGAAGGACGTTTAAATGCAGAGCATGTATTAGAAGCCGCTTTTGGGGTAAATACAGAGCTATTAAACAAAGTCACCTCTGTACAAATTTTAGCTTGTGGTACCAGTTATCATGCAGGCATGGTGGCGCGTTATTGGTTAGAATCTTTGGCTAAAATCCCTTGTCAGGTTGAAATTGCCAGTGAATTTCGTTACCGCCAGCCATTAGTACAAGATGATACTTTAGTGGTCACCATTTCACAGTCTGGAGAAACAGCAGATACTTTGGCAGCATTACAAGAAGCCAAACGCCTAGGTTTTGCAGCCAGTTTAAGTATTTGCAATGTCCCCGAAACCTCATTAATTCGCCATTCTGATATTGCCTTGATGACCCGTGCAGGCCCTGAAATTGGCGTGGCTTCTACTAAAGCCTTTACCACACAACTCCTTGCTTTGCTCTTATTAACCATTGTATTGGGGCGTAAACATGGGATTGATAAATGTGAAGAGGCACGCATTGTCACAGCTATTTATAGCTTACCTGATACGATTGAAAAAATTCTGAAACTCGCGCCACAAATTGAAACCATGGCACAGCAGTTTGCAGATAAACACCATGCCTTATTTTTAGGACGTGGGGTGCATTATCCCATTGCAAAAGAAGGGGCGTTAAAACTAAAGGAAATTTCTTATATTCATGCTGAAGCCTACCCAGCAGGGGAATTAAAACACGGTCCTTTAGCACTGGTTGATAATGATATGCCTGTGATTGCAGTCGCGCCTAATGATGCCTTGCAAGAGAAAATTAAATCTAATTTACAGGAAGTGCAAGCACGCGGTGGGCAGCTCTTTATTTTTGCTAATCACCGAGGCATTGCAGAAGATTTAGAATCTGTAGAAGTGTTGGAACTAGGTGAAATTAATGACATTATTTCCCCTATTGCTTATACAATCCCTTTACAGCTACTTGCTTATTATGTCGCCATTATAAAAGGAACTGATGTGGATCAACCGCGTAATTTAGCTAAATCCGTAACGGTTGAATAACAATTGAATACGGCTATTTTAAACAATAGCCGTATATTGAAAATAATTAAGGGGTACTAAAGAAAATCACATTATGATTATTAATAACCACTTTATGATAACCGGGGGTTAAGTTTTCTGTTTCTAATGGGATATAAAGCTCAAAGATAGAACTATTATGATCATATTTACATAATTTATTGGTATCTAAAGGTAAAGATTGTAAATTAATAATAAAATCACCTGCTGCATTTGGGCTTGTTGAGTAAGCAGTGGTATCCAACTCTTGGCAAGTATTTCTCAAATTTCCATCAATTTTTAGTTGTTTTGCTGGTGAATTTTGATCAGGTTGAATAACTTCAACCCCTCTTGCAAAAATTAAACGTTCGTCGATGACATTAAGTGGTGTAAGCCCTTGGTTAAAAAGAGGACGAATAAAAAATGTTTTGATAACTTGGTTATTCAATACAATGTTATATTCGCCTTCTGTTAAATTAGCCATATTTAAAGAAAAAGATTCACCAAAATTTGTATTATGTGTCGCAATATCACATTTATTTTTTGTTTCTGTAGGCATTACTTTAGTACGTAATGGAAGAATAAAATTTCGTTCTGCATTGGCAGTAATGCCATTTTCCACTGCATCGACAAACTCAGATGTACGCGCAATAAAGTGGCAACTACTGTCCTCTAATTCTCCTCTAACCCTTAAATAAGCATGATCTTTATTGTCATTAATTGATAATACAAGCTCTGTTTTTTGAATAGTTGGGGGTTGCCCTTCTTTAATTGCTGAACTAAAGGTTTGTGTATGTTGCCCATTAATAGTTATAGTATAGTTTTCTCTTGCTAACTCTTTAACTTCTAATGGAATATTTACCTGAAATAGTGCTTTCTCAGGTGTGTAGTGACTATCTGTAGGTATATGACACCGCTCTTGTTTTTCAGCTACTAATGTCATGACAAACTGTCCTGTTTGATCAGCCTTAAGTGGCTCTCTATAAAACTTATCTTGGTCAATATGATAGCAATAATTAGGTAAATAACCTGATATAAATAACTGAACATATTCACTATCATAATTAACACTCTGTTTTACTTCGACACTCTCAATAGTGACAACCTGATCCGAAGGAGGTGCCGTAGGTTCAGGTGTGGAAGGTTGTGTAGGTGTGGGGGTAACAGGTGTAGTAGCTTGTGCTTGAAATGGTTGAATCGTATCAACATTAAAATTTAGCTGTTGCTTTTGAAAATTGGCAGCTAATTTTACATTGTAGATTTCATCTAGGTTTTCTACTTTAACACAAGGTAAATAAAGTTCTTTTCCATTATAGCTAGGAATACAATTTTGGTTTTTTAAACGACTATTATGTAGCGTATTGAGCTGGATTTTTTGACGATTCTCAGCTGTTGCGGCTAATATTGTATTAACTGCATAAATCCCCTGTTTTCCTTCAGCTTGGTGAATAAAAAATAATGCAGAATCCCCTTTTTTATACTGTGACGAGCACACGCTATCTAGCTGTAATTCAACAGTATTTTCAATGTTCCCTTTTAAAGAAGATTGATGTAGTTGTACAGTTAGGGTATTTTGGTTTTTTTCCTGAATTTCTCCCTCAAAAATATAATGAGCTTTATCCATTTGCTCAGTAATGAAAACTGTGGATTCTTCAGTTGGGCAATTTTCTGCCCATGCGGTATGGGAAAAAAGAAGACTAACTCCCCATATTAACAATGATTTATTTTTTAACATAAATATATGTGACTTTCTGTAATTTATAAAATAATATAATACTAAATACCAATAAGTATGTAAATTATATTAATTACAGTGTTTTTTATAAAAAGAGCTATTTATACACTATAAAATGCAAAAATAGAGTGATGGGTAATACTTATTAATTAGTATTTTTAGTGAAATTTAACATAAGCATATAAGTACTATGATTAGATAATGCTATGCTGTGTTTTTTAAAAATATTCTTTATTTTGTGCTGAAAATAAAATAAAGGTAAATGTAAGGTACGTACTTTTTAAAGACGATGATTTTTAATTATTTGTGCCCTTCATCGTGCGAACTCTCAATAATTGTGTGATAATCTGCTTTTTTACTGCTTTTCTCTTTATTTATAGGTCGGATAAGCGATGATAGTCATATTAAAGCCCAACACTAAGAAAGACAGTGATGCTTACCGTGCGGTAATGAATCACTTAACTAACTTACCTAATATTCATCTTAATGTGCATGAAGAACAAGGTGAACAACAATTATTAACTGAAATCTATTTACTTGGGGATACCAAGATCCTCAATAAAGAAGAGATCGAAACCTTACCTAATGTAGAACGTGTTGTTCGTATTTCCCAAGATTATCGCGTATTAGGTCGTCATGCAGACAGCGAACGTGTTTCCCATTTTGATTACAAAGGGATTCGTTTTGGGCAAGATAATTTAAATATCTTTGCTGGTTTATGCGCTGTTGATAATCCTAAGCATGTTGAAATCATGATGAAGGCATTACATGAAAATGGGCAACAATGTGCACGTATGGGCGCTTATAAGCCTCGCACCAACCCCTATTCATTCCAAGGTCATGGTCAAGATTGCCTTCCTTATGTGTTCGAGTTAGCTGGAAAATATGGCATTAAAGTCATTGCTATGGAAGTCACACATGAAGAGCATATTGATGAAATCAAAAAAGCCCTTGATGAAACAGGTAACCCAACAGGGGTGATGCTCCAAATTGGAACCCGTAACACACAAAACTTTGAATTACTCAAAAGTGCAGGAAAACAACAAGAATTTCCTGTCTTACTAAAACGTGGTTTTGGTATTACTTTAGAAGAATCACTGAATGCGGCTGAATACCTTGCTAGTGAAGGAAACCGTAAAGTGGTCTTTGGTTTACGGGGTATGAAAGGAAACTTTGGCGATCCACACCGTAACATGGTGGATTTTGCCCACGTACCTGTGGTAAAACGTTTAACGCGTATGCCTGTATGTGTTGATCCTTCTCACTCTGTCGGCACACGTGCAGCCTCCCCTGAAGGTATTTTAGATGTACAACACGCTGTTGTACAAGGTGTGATTGCAGGGGCAAATATGATTCTGGTTGATTTCCACCCAGTGCCTGAAAAAGCCTTGGTTGATGGGCCACAAGCTTTATTATTAAAAGAATTACCATGGTTCTTAGAAGATGTACGTATTGCGCGTGAAGCCTATGAAAAACGTGTTGAATTAGCAAAACGTTACCAATAAATCGTTTATAACGATTATTGACTATGATGCACCTATTATGATGAGAGTGCATCATACTGTACTTATTTATCTGTTGTTATGACGTGATTGAGGAATTGGCTTAACATACGGAACTCCTATTATTTTAGTAATAATATAGGTTAACCATTGTGTAGCATGTTACACATTAAGCATTATGACCATGGCTAATACTTCCCCTGACACTGAGCAAGCCTCCCCTAAAAAATCGAGTTATGTCCCATTAAAATATACCTTAATGGGTTCTTTCCTATTACTTATTATTCCTATTTTAATCGCCATTTCTATTTCTGATTATTTAAATGCTAAAAATGATTTAGAACATGCTTATAGCCATTTACAAAAACAAACTGAAAATAATATTTTAAATGCGATTAGATTGGTTGATGCAGGGCATAGAGTCTTGGCAAAGCTATTGGGAGAGCAGATGAAAAAAAGCTTCACCCAATTTATTTCAGCCTATGAAGCATCAGGGCGTGATGCCTCTAAAATGGATTTAGTAGAATTAAAGCGGCGTTTAGGAGGCAAAATGGATCTGTATTTAATTAATGCAGACGGGATTGTCGAATATACCACCTATACCAAAGATTTAGGCTTAGATTTTAAGCAATGGGAAGATGTATACGCTTTTTTTACCACTATTCGACAAAAAAATAATTTTGTTGATGGACAACTTGCTACTGAAGCGCGTACAGGTTTATTACGTAAATTTGCCTACATGCCCACCCCTGATAATAAGTATTTATTAGAACTCGGTTTAGTCTCTGATGAATTTGCAGGTTTAATGGGCGAATTGGATTTAATTAAAATTACGGATCGCTTAAAGAAATTAAACCCCTCATTAAGTGATGTACGAATTTTTAGTCGTCATGGACATTTATTAGGCGATCCTGATTATAAAGTAGATAAAAAAACAGCCGATATTATTACCAGTGTTTATACAGGAAAACGCTCTTACACTACACCTAAAACAGAACGTCAACAATTTGCCCATTATATTTTTATTAATCTAAAAGATGAAAGTATGCCTATCAGTGCTGATCCCAGTAAAGTGATTGAACTGACTTATAATACAAAAATTATTGATGAAAGCTTGCAACGCTCGGCAACCTTTCATTTTATTTTAAGTATTATTGCAATTATCTTAAGCGTGATTGTGACCTTCTTTATTTCAGCATGGCTCACCCGTCCAATTAATCGCTTAGTCAAAAGTGTTAATATTATTGCACAAGGGAATTTAGAGTATCCTATTGAAGTACAAGCTAATAACGAATTAAAACTACTGAAACAAAGCATCACTATTATGGTGGATAGTATGCTGGATTATATTAATAAAATCCGCCAGCAGAATGTTGAGCTGAAAGAGCTTGATAAATTAAAAGATGATTTTTTATCTAATACTTCTCATGAATTGCGTACACCGATGAATGGGATTATTGGGATTGCAGAATCAATGGTAGATGGAGCAACGGGACGTTTATCTGCTGATGCAGTAAAAAATCTGACCATGATTATCTTTAGTGGAAAGCGTTTATCAAACTTGGTCAATGATATTTTAGATTTTTCTAAATTAAAACATAAAAATATAGCCTTACAGTTGCAACCTGTTGAGGCGCGTGTCGTCACGGATGTGGTGGTCACCTTATCGATGCCTTTATTGGGACAAAAAAATGTCACCATTCATAATCATATCCCTGAAAACTTAACCGTTTATACTGATGAAAACCGTATTCAGCAAATTTTGCATAATATTATTGGTAATGCGGTGAAATTTACAGAACAAGGACACATTAAAATCCATGCAGAGGAGCAAGGCGACCATATTAAAATTTATATCAGTGATACAGGCTTAGGGATTGAAGAAGAAAAACTTAAAAATGTCTTTATTCCTTTTGAACAAGTTGATGGGTCTGTTGAACGTGAATATGGGGGCACTGGTTTAGGTTTATCGATTACAAAACAACTGGTTGAACTACATGGGGGTGAAATTTCCATTCGTTCACGTGTGGGGGTGGGAACAGAAGTAGAATTTACCTTACCTCGTGCCAGTAAAACAGTGGGAGAGCTGGCACATGATGTACAAGATATGCTACAACGTTTAGAAAGCAATACTGATGCAATACCACAGCTCCATCATGACACTTTATTATTAGAAGATGATACGCCTATTGTTTATGAGCAAGCATTAGCTGAAGAAGTAGACAATACTGAGGCATTAAATGTTTTAATTGTTGATGATGATATTATTAACTTGCAGGTTTTAGAAAATCAGCTAAAACTTGAAAATTACACCATCACCCGCGCTCAAAATGGGCGTGATGCCTTAGATATCATTCATTACAGTGGCAAAGAATTTGTGATTGTATTGCTTGATATTATGATGCCCAAAATGTCAGGCTTTGAAGTGTGTCGTATTATTCGTGAAACCTATCCTGCCGCCCAACTGCCTGTTATCATGTTAACAGCAAAAAATCAGGTTTCTGATTTAGTGGAAGGTTTACATTCAGGGGCGAATGATTACTTAACCAAACCTTTTTCTAAAGGGGAACTGATTACACGCATTAAAACCCATGTTGAACTTGCAAGAGTCAATATTGCTTATAGTAACTTTGTCCCCTTAGAGTTTTTAGAGCTACTAGAAAAGAAAAGTATTATTGATGTGCACTTGGGGGATCATGTGCAAAAGAAAATGGCGGTATTATTTGTTGATATCCGCTCTTTTACCAGCTTATCAGAGAGTATGACCCCCAAAGAAAATTTTGATTTTATTAATCAATATTTAGGGCGTGTCAGCCCTGTTATTCGCCAATATAATGGCTTTATTGATAAATATATCGGTGATGCCATCATGGCACTGTTTGCCACCAATGCGAATGATGCCTTAAACGCAGCTATTGAAATTCATCAACAATTAGATAAACTCAATACAGAGCGTACCGCAAAAAATCGCCAAGCGATTAAAGTAGGTATTGGGGTGCATATTGGTACATTAATGCTGGGTACCATTGGTGAAGAAAAACGCATGGAAGGTACAGTGATTTCAGATGCGGTCAATCTGGCTTCACGTTTAGAAGGCTTAACCAAACTCTATAATACCTCTATTTTAATTAGTGCTGATTTATTAGCTGCATTAGACAATCCTACTGATTATGAAACCCGATTTTTAGGAAAAGTCTGTGTAAAAGGCAAAAAAGCACCAATAGAAGTGTTTGAAGTCATGGATGCTGAGCCTGAAAAAATCATGCAGCAAAAAATAGTATTACGTCCTGCTTTTGCATCTGCCATGAGTGCTTATTACAAACAAGATTTTATTGGGGCACAACAGCGTTTTAGACAAGTTCTTGCTCAGCTTCCTCTTGATCGGGCAGCCGCCTTTTACTTAGAGCGTTGTCAGCATTATTTAATTGAAGGCACCCCTCAAAATTGGGACGGTGTAGAAGCATTAACAGAAAAATAATTAATAAGACCGTGTTTCCCCCTTTTTAACCGTATATACTTAATCATTAATTAGCAATTAGTTAGCAGATAATTATTGAGGCTACCTTGAAAGCACAACACATTTATTACTACTTATTATTACTAAGTTGCTTGGGAAGCTTGCAGAGTTATGCTGCGCCTATTGATGCTGATAAGCGTCCTTTAGATCGCCCAGCATTACCTGAATTTTCACCTTCACAAAAAGCACATATTTTACCCCCATTACCTGAATTACCCCCCTTACCAACAGCACAGCAACAACTTTCTACTGTTGCCAAAATTGTGATTAAAAAGTTTGAATTTACAGGCAATAAAGAAATTGATAGCAGCACATTACGTGATGTAGTGGCTGCTTATACAGGGCGTTCCATTTCTGCTGAACAATTACAAACCGCAAAAGATTTGATTACCCGCTATTATATTAAGCAAGGTTATATTAACTCAGGAGCTATCTTACCTGATCAAACTGTTGCTGATGGCACGGTATTAATTAAAATTATTGAAGGGCAGTTAAGCCAAATTAATATTTCAGACAATGAAAAAGTGGCGACAGATTATATTCAAAATCGTTTACAATACCCTGATGATAAAGCATTAAATATTACTGAACTACAAAAAAGACTGCAATTATTACATCAAAATCCACTTTTTAAACGCATTAATGCGCAGCTCGCCCCAGGGGTCAATTTAGGGGAAGGCATTCTCAATGTAAAAATTAAAGAAGAAAAATTATATGGTTTTGATATCGCGGTCAATAACCACCGCTCCCCCAGTATTGGCTCATACCGTACTGAGGCAGCTGTTTGGCATAATAGTTTATTTGGGCGAGGCGATCGTATTTATGCCCGTTATGGGATTACAGAAGGTTTAAATGATTACAGCTTCCACTATCGTCTGCCCCTTAATCGTTATGATACACAGTTAAATTTTTTTATTGAGCGCAGTGATTCGGATATTGTTGCAGAGCCTTTTAAACAGCTAGATATTGCCAGTATTACCGATACCTATGCCATTTCTTTAACACACCCTGTTTATAAAACCCCAAATCAAGCCCTTACTTTTGGCTTAAAACTAGAAAAACGGCGCAGTGAGACCACCCTACGAGGTCGCCCTTATCCTTTTTCAGGATCACTAGATGGCATCAGTCGTTTAACCGTTTTACGTTTCAGTCAAGACTGGCTAGATCGCAGTCGCACACAAGTGATCGCCGCCCGTTCTAGTTTTAATGTGGGATTAGATGCACTCGGCTCGACTATTGCAGAAGATGATTTACCAGATAGTCGATTTTTTAGTTGGTTAGGACAATTTCAATGGGTACGCCGTTTGCAAACATGGGATAGTCAATTGCTATTTCGCACGGATATTCAGTGGGCAAATCAATCTCTTTTATCCTTAGAGCGTTTCTCTATTGGTGGCGCGTCTACAGTACGAGGATATCGTGAGAACCAATTAACCCAAGATAAAGGCGTGACCGCCTCGCTAGAATGGCGTATTCCTTTACCTTACAAACTGCCTTTATTTGCAGAAATTGGTGATCGACAAGCAGGTACACTTATCATTGCTCCTTTTATTGATTATGGACGTGTATGGGCACATAATGATATAGGTAATAATGATATAAAAGAACTAAGTAGTATTGGGTTGGGTTTACGTTGGCAAGCCAATAAACGAACTCACCTATCACTTTATTGGGGTAAAGCTTTGCGTACGCTTCCTGAGCCAGCGGATAAAGATTTACAAGATGATGGCATTCACTTTGCGTTAAATATACAGCTATGAGCCACTTACTTCGTTTTACTCTCTCTTTCTTTCTTATTTTCAGTAGCTGTTTGACTGTGTATGCCGCAGAACAAAACAGTGCAGAAAAAGCATTTCAACAAGGGCACTTTCAACATGCCATTCAAACATGGACAGCCGAGTACCCTCATTTACCTGCTGCGCAACAGATCACCATTGCCTTAAAACTCGCTACGGCGTATCAAGCCATTGGTGATTATGACAGTAGTTTTCATTTACTTCAGCAGTTATTAAAAAGCTTAGCCCCTGATCATTCTATCGAACAACGTGGGTTAATTCTTAACCAACTTAGTGAATTAGCTTACTTAACACAACAAACTGATTTAGCAGAACAATATTTACAAAAAGCACAGCACATTATCACTGCTGAAAAGTTTCCTAGTGCTTATGCACATCTTTTAAATAATCAAGCCAATTTAGCTGCTTTAAATAAAGAGTATCAGCAAGCAGAAAGCTTATACCAGCAAGCACTTCCTTATGCTGATAAGGCATCAGAGTTTAAAGTTAAATTACAGATTAATTATTTACAAACACTTTTATTAGCAAAACGTTACCCACTTTTAGCTAAAAAAATACCTGCTATTTTCAACGATATTAAACAGTTTAAAACAGGGCATCATAAAGCCTTTAGTTTATTAAGTATTGGACGTGTTGCACAGCGGTTAATGCATCAAGATGCAGCGTATAAAAATGAATTAATACATCTTGCTTATACAGCTTTTAAACAAGCACGAGAAATAGCCAAAGGTAATAATGAACCCCATATTCTTTCTTTAAGTTATGGGCATTTAGGGGAGTTATATGAAGGTGAAGGCAGTTTAGAGACAGCCACCCAACTCACTCGACAAGCCATTTTCTTTGCCCAACAAGAAAGTTCTAAAGCCAGTTTGCACCGTTGGTATTGGCAATTAGGGCGTATTTTTAGCCGTCAAAATAAAATTGTTGAGGCACTGGAAGCTTATCAAAATACAATTGATGTGATTCAACCGTTACGCGATCAATTAGCGATTGCTTATCGTTACAGCTCACAAAGTTTTCATGATTCTGTTGAACCCGTATATTTTGAGTTAACCGATTTGTTATTAAAACAAGCGGAAGTAGAAACTGATGCGGAGAAACGTGAGCAGTTATTAAAACAAGCGCGTGATACGATGGAATTGTTAAAAGCGGCAGAGTTAGAGGATTATTTCCAAGATGATTGTGTGACAGCAGTACGGGCTAAGTCTAAAGGGTTGGATGCCTTAGATTCACATACTATGGTGTTATACCCGATTTCATTGCCGAAGCGGCTTGTATTATTGGCGAGTTTTCCAACAGGTATGCAGCAGTTTGTTGTGGATGTGGACAGTGAGCAGTATCGTGAAACGATTCGCTTATTTCGTCATCATTTAACGATTCGTACTAATTTCCGTTTTTTACGTCAAGCTAAACAATTATATCGTTGGTTGATTCATCCGTTACGTAATAGATTAGTACGCGAAAATATTCATACTTTAGTGGTGGTACCTGATGGGGCATTGCGTACTATTCCATTAGCTCCTTTATATGATGGGAAGCGTTTTCTAGTTGAGAATTACGCGTTAGCGGTGACGCCGGGGTTAACCTTAACCAATCCGCAAAGAATTAGTAAGGATAGTAATAAAGTGAATATTTTACTTAATGGTTTGTCTGAGAGTGTACAAGGGTTTTCAGCTTTACCGAATGTAAAAGAAGAGCTTAAAAATATCAGTCCTTTATATAATTCTAAAACTTTAGTTAATAAAGAGTTTTCGATTAAAAATATTGAAGGGGCATTACAGAGTACGCCATATTCTATTGTACATATCGCTTCACATGGACAGTTTGATCGGGATCCTAAGAAGACCTTTTTATTAACTTATGATGGCAAGCTGACCATGAATCGTTTAGAGAGTATGTTGAGCTTGAGTCAGTTTAGAAAAGAGGCGGTGGAGTTGTTGACCTTGAGTGCTTGTCAAACTGCTGTTGGGGATGAGCGGGCAGCATTAGGCTTGGCAGGTGTGGCAGTGAAAGCGGGGGCGCGTAGTGCTTTAGCTTCTTTATGGTTTATTGATGATGAGGCAACCGCTTTATTAGTGACTTTGTTTTATCAGGCGTTGAGTCAGTCACATTCTAAAGCACAGGCGTTGCAACAGGCACAAATTCAGGTATTGAAGAAGCATTATTTTCGTCATCCTGCTTATTGGTCGGCTTTATTGTTGATTGGTAATTGGTTGTAGTTACGTAGATAAAAATAAAAGAAGAGATATAAAAAAGCCGCTGATTAAGCGGCTTTTTTATTTTGTATAACCCTTATAGGGAGTCGTAACGCTCTATACAAATAGCTAAAGCAGCCTATTATGAGCTCATAAACCCTTATAGGGAGTCGTAACATTTATGTGGCAGCCGCACTATTCTGGTATGTGTTGCTCATAAACCCTTATAGGGAGTCGTAACCTTGAAAATTAATGACAGTGAAAGCAGCGGGGCGGCGCTCATAAACCCTTATAGGGAGTCGTAACCATTAAGGAGTCAAAAGACATGACGACAAAACAAAACTCATAAACCCTTATAGGGAGTCGTAACTCCGATGGGGCTGAAGTGGAAACTCTGATTTATCATCTCATAAACCCTTATAGGGAGTCGTAACATTTTATATAGACACCCCTCACTATGGAGCTAAGAGCTCATAAACCCTTATAGGGAGTCGTAACTGCCGATATTTAATGGCGGAAACTTACTTATACCTGTCTCATAAACCCTTATAGGGAGTCGTAACTAAATACTATCTAATGTTTGGTTAACTTCATCATCACTCATAAACCCTTATAGGGAGTCGTAACTGACGATAATGGCTCTAATTCTCTTTAGTGCTCTGACTCATAAACCCTTATAGGGAGTCGTAACTAAGAAATTGTGTAGTTAGCATCTAGCGCAGCCCCTCTCATAAACCCTTATAGGGAGTCGTAACCTGATATGTTAAACCTTGCTGCTGCTAGTGGGATGCTCATAAACCCTTATAGGGAGTCGTAACGAGTTATGCAGTGCCACCATAAAATAAAATTTACCCCCTCATAAACCCTTATAGGGAGTCGTAACAAGCTCAATATAATTTCTTTGTAGAAGTGATTTAAATCTCATAAACCCTTATAGGGAGTCGTAACAATTCTGTTATATGTTTATTAATTTGCATTAAATCTTCTCATAAACCCTTATAGGGAGTCGTAACGTATAAAATCAAAGAGTTATTTTATATTGATGATATTCTCATAAACCCTTATAGGGAGTCGTAACTTATGAAGTTTCTTAACAGCCTTAAGATTGGAAATAGCCTCATAAACCCTTATAGGGAGTCGTAACAACGCAGCAATTTTAAATGCAAACGTGCTTGTCGGTCTCATAAACCCTTATAGGGAGTCGTAACGGTTGCGAGGTGTTGCCAATTTTAGGTACACAGTATCTCATAAACCCTTATAGGGAGTCGTAACGTATTATGTTCAACAAGATAAGTATAGTCAAGCGCGTCTCATAAACCCTTATAGGGAGTCGTAACATCAGCGTTTTTCATTAAAAGGCAGCTAAAAAAACAGCTCATAAACCCTTATAGGGAGTCGTAACTTTAACTTTCTGAATGTATTAACTGACTCATCAAGCTCATAAACCCTTATAGGGAGTCGTAACTTTAACTTTCTGAATGTATTAACTGACTCATCAAGCTCATAAACCCTTATAGGGAGTCGTAACGGTACTGCTTTCCTTGTCGTACTCATGAAAAATATTCTCATAAACCCTTATAGGGAGTCGTAACTCTGTTAATGTTGAATCTGGATTTTCACCAACTTTCTCATAAACCCTTATAGGGAGTCGTAACCCCAGTACTCATGGGCATCTACGCCATTTTAAGCTTTTATCTAATGACTCAAAATGCAAAAAAACACTGTTTTTTGACTTCGACCCCCTAGGGATTTGACCATTCTCCCGATCGAAGTCAGCCCAATTTATACAAATCACGTCACCTCCTTTATTAAAAAATACCCTTTTCATTGTATATAAAAGCAATAAAGAATACAATGTTATTATTAATGACATACTCAATCTATTCATATATTTAAAATAAAACTAAAAGATTAAAAAAAGAGTATTCTCTACATTTATCCTAAAAATAGCTTATTTTATATATACTCACTTCGACCGACTTCGATCTCCATATAATATTGGTTTTCCTGTATTCGCTGCCATAAATTACGGCTGAATTAGGTTCAGCGGTGAGGCGTTGCCTGCAACACCGCTACGGGATTTTATTACCCCAAATATATCAGCACAGTTTTATCAATCAACACACTTATTTTATCTAGATTACTTCTCATAAAATTATGTGAATACACATTAGGGCAACGTACAAATACAGCTTGATCACTTTCATAGGCACGGGTGGGGAGCACAAAGTTCATATAGTCGGATTTTTTGATATCCTCGCTTAATGCTTGTTGGATAGCTTGCCATGTTTCATAAGCGGGGAAAATATCATGGGCTTGTTTGGGGG
>Ga0193950_1000094_pt1 | contig 24213 bp, 19 predicted proteins | sample BB_1_MG_FD_144485 | JGI IMG/M metagenome (GOLD analysis project Ga0193950, IMG submission 144485) | Microbial mat bacterial communities from the Broadkill River, Lewes, Delaware, United States - BB_1_MG | ecosystem: Environmental > Aquatic > Freshwater > River > Microbial mats | place: USA...
CTTGTTTCAAGCTTTGTGAAACGATCATTTCTAATAAAGGAGCGAAGACTTCTGAAACCTTATTTAGCCTTTGAACATAAGCTTCATAACTGGGTAATTTAGGAAACCAAGCCCGTAAATGGCGGTCGGTGTACTTGTAAATCTTGGAAATATCTGTCTTACCATCAATAATTCCAAATAGATAGATTGTTATAACTTCTTCATCTGTAAAGCTTAAATCTGAATGGTTTGACATTCTTTGGCAATAAACCCAAAGCTTTTCATGATAATGCTTGCAAACATATAAATAAGTTGTTATTAATTGCTCTTGCCAGTTCATTACATTAAACCCTTCATTGAAATTAAGGTAGGTTTTGTCATTTGCCTTAATTTTAGGAGAAGTTTAAATGGACTGGCTACAGATTTTTTAGCTCTTTATTCACATTTAAACCTAAGTTACCAAAAGAAACGCTTTTACTTCGATAATCATCAAGTTCTTTAGCCAAAGATAAAGCTTGTTGAGAGTACTCAATAGATTTCTCTAACTCATCCAATTCTTTATAAATAAAGCCTAAACTTCCTAAACAGGCTGCTTGAATGTACTGATTACCTAATTTTTCTGCTAGTACTAACGCTTGCTGAGAGCAATCTATTGCTTCATCAAATTTATCTGTATTTTGATAAAGACTGCCTAAATTTGCTAGCCAAACACTTTGGTTTGCTTCATCTTGTTCTTCTTGTGCAATATTTAAAGCTTGTTTATAACAGGTTTCTGCTTTATCTACTTGATGTAAATTTTGGTAGAGCAGCCCTAAGTTACCTGAAAATACACCTTCATTACTACGTTGTTTTAATACTTGAAAAGCTTCTATACCTAGCTCTAATATCTGCTTCCGCTCTGTCTGATAAGCATGTTTTGCTAAAAATGGTTCCATTAATCCTGCTAAAGTCGCCACCACTTGCCAAGCTTGTCGTTGGTGAGCATATTGAATAATGGAGACAATATGCGCACACTGTGACATTAACAAATCATCATCTTCCTCATCTTCAATTGCATCCTCTATAAACTCCTCACACCATTCTATTAAATTTATAAATGATGCATCAGAAAGAGTAAATTGCTCACTGGCATAGGCATGGATTAAAGGATGAGTAAATTCATATAGTGGGAAATCTGCACCACCTAGATTTTTTAATAACCCTAAATTAACTAATTCATCAATGGATTGTTTTATTTCCTCTATTTGTTTTACTGACCTGTTATATGTTATGTCTGTTCTTATAATAAAATCTATCAATATCCCTAAAATATGCCAAACATTTTCTAATACCCCATATACGCCTGTTTTTCCTTCATACCCTAAAGCATCCATTAATACAGCATATAATGATACAGGTTCTTTTGCTAAACAACTGAAAACAGATAAAATTTGTTGTTCATTATCTGTTAATTTTGCAAAGCTTGGCTGTAATGATAAACGTATAGATTCATGGCGATGTTGTGCACCTTCAAGCTCTAAGGCATCCAACGGATTTGCTTCTAAGGATTTTAAATAATAGCTGCTAGTCTCCCCTGTTTTATTTAAATGCTGCCCAACTAATTGTATTGCTAAGGGTAAACCACCTACTAATTTACAAATATTTTTTGCACTATCTTCATTATCAATGTACTGCTCTGCCAACTTATATAAAAGTGTTACCGCATCATCCTGTGCTAAGGTTTCTATTTCATATTTTTTTCGGTGGGTATCTTGTGGATTTTGACTGGTGATAACTGTTCCACAACTATCTAATAATGTAATCGCTAATATTCGCTTTAAATCATCACAACACTCTGCCCCATCGAAAACTAATAATGTTTTTTTACCAACTAAAGCACTTTCAGCCATTTGATCGGCTGTTCCTTGGGTTGTGGCTTTGTAAACTTTAGCAATATTAATTAGAGCTGTTTCAGCAGAAGGCTCTTTATAAAAATCATGAAAAATAACCCCATCAAGAAAACCAGTTGGAGGTGTATTTTCTTCTTCAATTAATCGATAGATAGCTTCTATAACAAGTGCAGTTTTACCCACCCCAGCAGCCCCATATAAGGTAGTGACTCGATGGAGTTGTAATACTTTAAGTAGGCTTTTTAGCTCTGTTTCACGCCCTGTGAAATGAAGAAGACGAGGCGGTAATTGTAGTGGGATAATGGAGGGGTGATCTGGCATACTAAAATTATCCTTGAGCTGAGAGAAAGTATAAACAATACACTGTTAATTTATCATGAATAAAATAATAATTCCTCTACTTTATATAGATAAATCTTCTATACACCTATAAAATAAAAAACTATTATTTTTATTCATATTTATCATAAGTGTTAACTTGATATATGTTTATCTCCCATATGGTACAAAATCATTTAGGTTTTGCTACCGCTGCCAAAATACCCCTACCCCATTTTTAGTATAGTAATGATCATCAATACCAATCTCAGGAATCGCCACTAATTGCTCACCATGATAAATCAAGGGTAATAAGGCTCGCTCCCAAGGTGGAATGTGGGCACTGTTTAAGAGTTTTTTGACTAATTTATGCTGTCCTCGTAATAAAATTTTCTCTTTCCCTTGTCGAAATCGAATTGTTAAGCTTTTATCTTTAAGTAGTTCTCTATCAATTCCACCTGTATGAGTATCAGCACAGTATAATGCACCATAAGGTAATGTTAACTCTGTACCCAGTCGCCACGGGATTGGCTGAGAATTAGGCGTAGGAAATTGCGGCAAAATATAAATATACTGCTGGTAGCGTTGCACTTGGCAGTTTTCCCAGTCAACACAGGGGTTTTTATCTGTTTCCGCTGTTAGCATTTGATGCAGAATTTGGGCTAATTTAACTTGAGAGGGAGCGCGATACCCTGCTTGCTTAACCCAATAACGTATTAGATTACGCTGTCGTGCAGGGGAAAGTTTTTGAAGTGCAGTACAAGAAAGTTTTTGTTGATCACCACATTGTTGTAAGTCACTTCCTGCTAATTCAGTTAATAATTGTTGTGCTTCTGCTTGATGGGTTGCGGCACGGCTTAAGGTGTGGCTGACAGTCTGCCAACGCTGTTTTAACGGTGGTAAAATCTGATGACGAATAAAATTACGCGTAAAACGGGGATCTTGATTACTAGGGTCTTCAATCCATTGTAAGCCTTGCTGCTCAGCATATTGTTGTAACTGCTCTCGTGTATATTCTAGTAATGGGCGAATAATCAATGCATTGGTTAATGTTTGTGTATCATAACGTGGCATAGCAGACAAACCCGCCACCCCCGCGCCTCGCATCAACTGCAATAATAAAGTTTCTGCTTGATCATCTGCATGTTGCCCAATCAGTAAAATATCCCCTTGTTGTACACACTCTGCAAAAGCGGTATAGCGTGCATGACGTGCTTGCTCTTCTACACTTTCCCCTTGCTTTTGTGAAACGCTGACCTGTTTAATTTCACAAGGTATGCCATATTCTTCACACTGATCCTGACAATGCTGTGCCCATGTATCGGCAGAATCTTGTAAACCATGATGTACATGAATCGCTTTAAATTCTTTTTGTGGAAACTGTGCTTGAATGTGTGCACAACTATCTAATAAAACATGTGAATCTAAGCCACCACTATAAGCAATCCATACTGTGCCAGTATCAGGATATTGCTGTAATAAAGTGGTTAATTCATGGTGTAAAGAATGTGACATAAACCCTTTTTACCTTTTTAAATAGCGATATTTTTATTTAGAATTAGCTTTATTTTGCATCATCTTGCTTAAAATACCACGGTATAAGTTCAAGAAGAGGACAGGGAGTGTCCAAGACTGCATTACAAGGTGGAGCGTTGTAAAGAGGAAATTATAAACTCCCCACTATCTTAGAATTGACAATATTAATATTATTAGATTTAATAATATTTGATATATTATCTTAACTATCCCGCTGTCATAAATCATGATTGAATAGGGGGTCTCAATGCTTAGCGTTGCCTGCTACGGTTAATACCACCCAATCTATATTTTTATAGGGTAAAAAGAATTAAGAGTGTTTTTGATGGAAGATATTTTTCTAGCTATTTCTATTATATTAAAAATTCCGATAAAAATTTATGAGCGTATTGCGACTGCTTATAGAAACTTAAAAGATAACTTACAAGGTAAACAATAGAAAAATAGAGGGAGAAATTGGGGTTTCCTCTCGTTCCTGCGTGTCCTTACGCGGGAATACAGGATATTGTAGGCTGGTGCTGACGTAGGAAGCCCAGCATTAGGCACGGTGGTTTTTTGTTGAGCTTCCTACGTCAGCACCAACCTACAGTTTTAAGACTGCGGTACAATCTGCAAGCGTTTTACTTTCTCAATCCCTTCATAATTAGGATAATTAGTTTCTAACACACGTAAAGCATCCGCTGCCAGCTTATCTTTACCCAAAATACGATACCCTTTTGCTAAAATGGTTAATGCCTCAGGCATAGAAGGTGTTTTCTGATATGCCTCGATCACTTTTTTAGCACGATTAACCGCTGCCACATAAGCACCACGTTTGATATAATAGCGGGCAACATGTAATTCATAAGCCGCTAAGTTATTACGTAGAAATAACATTCTTTTTCTAGAGTCTTCCGCGTACTTACTGTACGGGTAACGTTCAACTAATTCAGCAAAATCATTAAAAGCGTTCAATGCAGCACCTTGATCACGCTGGGACTTATCCACAGCTAAAAAACGGTCAAGAAACCCAACATCTAACTCAAAGTTAACCAAGCCTTTAATATAATAAACATAGTCAATATGAGGGTGACGAGGGTATAATTTGATAAACCGATCTGCCGCAGCAAATGCAGACTCAGGTTCATCTGTTTTATAATAGGCATAAAGTGTATCCAGTTGTGCCTGTTGTGCATAACGCCCAAATGGATAACGAGATTGCAATATTTCGTAGTATTGCACGGCGATCGTGTAATCACCATCATTCAAATACTCTTTGGCTTCGGTATACAAACGCTTTGCAGACCAGCCGCGTGTTTCATCCTCAGCTTCAGGCAGGAGCCCGCAACTGGTCAGGCTTGATATGATGAGTAATGTCGCAATTAATTTTATAGGCTTTAGTAGTAACATACAGCAATTCAATTTTAAGGTAATGTATGAGTGCAACCGCACATTTTAACACGAAAATTCCCGAAGAACTTGCCGGTGCACGTCTTGATAAGGCACTGGCGGAACTTTTTCCCGATTATTCACGTGCTCGCTTACAACAATGGATAAAAAACGGCTATGTTTTAGTTGATGATAAACCTTGTCGTGCTAAAGATAAGCTACAAGGCGGTGAATCAGTTTCTATCACGGCCGAACTTGAAGATGAAGTCACGTGGGAAGCAGAAGCCATTCCATTAGATATCGTCTATGAAGATGAGGATATCATCGTTATTAACAAACCTGTGGGTTTGGTCGTGCATCCCGGTGCTGGGAATCAAAACCGTACCTTAGTGAATGCCTTATTACATCATGCTCCTGAACTGTCACAGTTGCCCCGTGCTGGTATTATTCACCGTATTGATAAAGATACCAGTGGTATTTTAGTCGTTGCGCGTTCTTTAATGGCACATACGCATTTGGTTGAACAACTTCAACGTCGTGAATTTTTACGTGAATATCAAGCGATTGTCAATGGTGTTTTAATTGCAGGCGGTAGTATTGATGCGCCAATTGGTCGCCATCGTACCCAACGTATCCGTATGGCAGTGACTTCTACAGGAAAACCTGCCATTACACATTATCGTGTTATTCAACGTTACCGCTCCCATACCCATATTCGGGTGAAGTTGGAAACAGGGCGTACTCACCAAATCCGTGTACATATGGCACATAAACGTTATGCTTTAATTGGTGATCCTGTTTATGGGCAACGTTTACATATTCCAAGTGGCAGCACAGAAGAGTTTGCGCAAACTTTACGCGGCTTTACTCGTCAAGCTTTACATGCAGAACATTTGGGTTTAGTCCATCCACGTACTCAAGAGTTTATGGAGTGGTCAGTCCCTGTCCCTGAAGATATGCAACTTTTATTAGCCGCTTTAGAAGAAGATGCTAAAGCGAATGCTTAATTGTATTCAGCCATCATGGGATGCCCCTGCTTCAGTTCGTGCCTATATGACCACGCGCTATGAGGGAGAAAGTACAGCACCTTATCACGGCTTTAATGTGGCGCATCATGTTGGTGATCAGGCGGAAGCTGTAGAAAAAAACCGCCAGATTTTAATGACGCAGTTACAGCTGCCAAGTGCCCCACGTTGGTTAAATCAAGTACATGGTGTCCGTGTGGTCGATGATCATACTTTTCAGCCTAATATCGAGGCAGATGCTTGTTATAGTGAACAAAAAGGGCAGGTATGTGCAGTGATGACGGCTGATTGTTTGCCTATTTTAATTTGTAACCAAGCAGGCACAGCGGTGGCAGCAGTACATGCAGGCTGGCGAAGTTTAGTAGCAGGGGTGATAGAAAATACAATTTCTAAATTCCCTGATCCGCCTGAAGAATTATTAGTGTGGTTTGGGGCTGCAATTAGTCAAGCGGCTTTTGAAGTGGGACAAGATGTGTATGAAGCATTTACACAGCTTAATTCAGACGCAGCGCAAGCATTTTTTCCTTCTAGCACTCAACAAGGAAAATGGCAGGCTGATTTATATTTATTAGCCCGTCAACGTTTACAAAATTGTGGTGTCAGTGCTATCTATGGTGGGGAATATTGTACTTATCATGAAGCAGATAGATTTTATTCTTACCGACGTGAAGCCATTACGGGGCGTATGGTCAGCTTAATTTTTATCCAAGAATCATAGAAAACTACTCTCCTACTGATACAAATTTATCAATCTAACCTGCTTATATAAAGAAAAAAGGTAATTTTATTATGGTACATGTGGTAATGTATACTAGTCGTTTTTGTCCTTATTGCATGATGGCAGAACGTTTTTTAGCACAAAAAGGCATTTCTGAAATTGAAAAAATTCGGGTCGATACAGATAACAGCCTCATGCAAGAGATGATGACTAAAACAGGGCGACGCACTGTACCACAAATATTTATTGGTGAGCACCATGTGGGTGGGTATGATGATTTAGTCGCCCTTGACAAACAAGGTGAACTTGCTCCACTTCTAGGGTAAAAATATACATTGTGATAAGCCCCACTTTCAGTTAAAAATAGATTAAAAATCAATTCAAATAATCTGTTTTTAAAAAAAATTTGTCTGTTGTGGCAAGATTCCAGACCGAAAGCCTAGACTCTATATAGGCTTGTTGTTAGAATTCCACATGTTGTATTATTTACTGCTAGTGTAGCGTAAAGCCATACTATGCATATTGAATGATTGCCAGTCTTGGTTAACTATTTGTTCTTTATAATAAAAAGAATAAATGCTTAGCACCAATCAAGTGTGAAAATAAATCCAATTTATTTCATGTGTGGTTAATTTGATACAGTATTTGGCGATACAACTATGTAAATGATGGCTCTACACTATACCCGTCAGCAGAATTTTTGGGTTCGGTGGTGTTGGTTTAACTGTTTGTTTGGTCAGCAGAGGCTTTTACAGCTTTTATTGTTAAAAATTTTACAAAGGAATATGTCCATGTTAAAAAGCGCGACTGTTAATGTTGTTATGGGCGCGGTTGCAGGTATGTTGCTTTCAGCAACATCACTTGCCGTAGCTGGTAACGAAGATGATTCACATTACTTATTAGATACTGCAGGTAAGCCTGTTTTATCTTCACGTAAAGATGAATGTTTAAAAACGCCTACAAGCCCTAATACACCAAAACAAGTATTTGTGGAATGTGGTGACATCACTGACCGTGATGGTGATGGTGTACCTGATGATAAAGATGACTGCCCAGATAACACTAAAGAAGAATTAGTGGCTGGCGTTGAAGAAAATGGGTGTCCTAAAGACAGCGATAAAGACGGTGTACCAGATTACCGTGATGATTGTCCAAACAACACTGCACGTGAAATCTCTAAAGGTGTAGATTCTCGCGGTTGTCCTCGTGATGATGATGAAGATGGTGTACCTAACTACCGTGACCACTGCCCAGGCACACCTCCAGGTGCGCGTGTAAACGAATTTGGTTGTGCAGAAACTGATAAAGTTGTGCGTGATATCTTAGGTAGTGATGTAAGCTTCAAGTTTGACAGTGCTAAATTATTAGCGGCTGGTAAAGCAACATTAAACCGCATCGCTGGTGAAATCCTTGCTGAAGAAGCATACGTTGTTGAAGTGGTTATCGTAGGTCATACTGATAGTTCAGGTCCTCAACGTTACAACCAAAAATTATCTGAGCGTCGTGCTAAGTCTGTTGCAGATTACTTAATTGCTAAAGGTGTTCCTGCTGCAAAAGTTAAGCAAATGGGTAAAGGTGAGTTAGAGCCTGTTGCTAGCAACAAAACACGTGCAGGTCGTAAGCAAAACCGTCGTGTTGTGATTGATGTCGGCATGAGCAAATAAATCTAGAAATCTAGTTCGTTCTCAGCAGACGTAATTAGACAAGTGATGGAAATGCGATGTTCTTTTTAAGGGCATCGCATTTTTTATGTCTGTTGACTTCGCAATGTCAGCGTTTTATCAGTATCATATAGCATTGAACCAGCAATGATTACACGTAGTTAAAGAGGGTATGTTTTGAAAATAATCATTACAGGTGGGGCAGGATTTATCGGCTCAGCGGTTATCCGTCACCTTATTACTGCAAGCGAGCATGAGGTGTTAAATGTTGATAAACTCACCTATGCGGGAAATTTAGAGTCTTTAAGCAGTGTTGCAGAACATCCCCGTTACCATTTTTCACAACTTGATATTTGTGATGCCAATGCCGTTGCTAAGATGTTGGCAGATTTCCAGCCTGATGCGATCATGCATTTAGCTGCTGAATCACATGTGGATCGTTCTATCGATGGTCCTGCAGAATTTATTACTACCAATATTTTAGGCACCTATACCTTATTGGAAGGAACGCGCCAATATTGGTTAGGTTTATCTGATGAGGCAAAAGCAGCATTTCGTTTTCATCATGTGTCCACAGATGAAGTATATGGTAGCTTAGGTGATGAAGGTTTATTTACTGAAACCACCGCTTATCAACCTAATTCTCCTTATTCCGCCAGTAAAGCGTCTTCAGATCACTTAGTACGTGCATGGCACCACACTTATGATTTCCCTGTGGTCACCACAAATTGTTCTAATAATTACGGTGGATTCCAGTTTCCTGAAAAATTAATTCCCTTAATGATTTTAAATGCGTTATCAGGGAAAGCCCTGCCTATTTATGGTAAAGGTGATAATATTCGGGATTGGTTATATGTGGATGATCACGCACGCGCCTTATGCCTTGTGTTAGAAAAAGGCGAGTTAGGGGAAACCTATAACATCGGTGGGCACAATGAAAAAACTAATTTAGAAGTGGTGCACACATTGTGTGATATTTTAGATGAATTACGTCCTGATTCACCGCATTGCCCACACAAAAATTTAATTACTTATGTCACCGATAGACCGGGACATGATAAACGTTACGCCATTGATGCCAGTAAAATCCAACGTGAATTAGATTGGACACCAGAGGAAACCTTTGACACAGGGTTACGTAAAACAGTGGAGTGGTATCTAAATAATGAAACATGGTGGCAACATGTCTTAGACGGAAGTTACCAAGGACAGCGTTTAGGTTTAGAAGGGACAGAAGCATGAGTATGAAAGGTATTATTTTAGCGGGGGGCTCAGGAACACGTTTATACCCTGTCACTCAGGTTGTATCAAAACAGTTGTTACCTATTTACGATAAACCGATGATTTATTACCCGCTGAGTACTTTGTTACTGGCAGGTATTCGGGATATTTTAATTATCTCTACCCCAGAAGATACCCCGCGTTTTGAACAGTTGTTAAAAGATGGCAGCCAATGGGGGGTGAATATTAGTTATGCAGTACAGCCTTCTCCTGATGGTTTAGCCCAAGCGTTTATTATTGGTGAAGAATTTATCGGTGATGACAGTTGTGCCTTAGTGTTAGGCGATAATATTTTCTACGGGCATGACTTACAAAAACAAATGCAACATGCGGTTAGCAAAAAAGAAGGTGCCAGTGTATTTGCCTACCCTGTGCATGATCCAGAGCGTTATGGTGTAGTTGAATTTGATGCAGAAGGTAAAGCGATTAGCTTAGAAGAAAAACCTGAAAAACCAAAATCCCGCTATGCGGTCACAGGTCTGTATTTCTACGATAATGATGTGGTCGAGATTGCTAAACAAGTCAAACCTTCTGATCGCGGCGAATTAGAGATCACAGATGTTAACAATGCCTATTTAGAACGCGGCACCTTATCCGTGGAAAAAATGGGACGTGGCATGGCGTGGCTGGACACAGGCACACACGAATCACTATTAGAAGCCTCTTCTTTTGTAGAGACCATTGAAAAACGCCAAGGCTTAAAAATCGCCTGCCCTGAAGAAATTACATGGCGTAAAGGTTATATTTCTAATGAGGAATTAGCAGAATTAGCCAAACCATTGGCTAAAAATGCCTATGGTCGTTATTTAAACTACTTGCTTGAGCATGAAATCAAATGAATGTGATTCAAACAAAATTAGATGGTGTGGTGATCATTGAACCAAAAGTGTTTAAAGATGATCGCGGTTTTTTCACCGAAAGCTTTAATGCAGCACGTTATGCAGAATTAGCAGGGATTGATGTGCCTTTTGTACAAGATAATCAATCTCGTTCTAGCTATGGTGTATTACGTGGCTTACATTTTCAAAAACAATTCCCCCAAGGTAAATTAGTGCGTGTGACGGAAGGGGAAGTATTTGATGTGGCGGTGGATATTCGTCCTAACTCGCCGACTTACGGGCAATGGGAAGGTATTATTTTAAGCGGGGAAAACTTTAAACAGTTTTATGTGCCTGCTGGCTTTGCCCACGGTTTTTGCGTGCTATCAGAACGGGCTGATTTTCATTACAAGTGTACTGAATACTATCACCCTGAAGATGAAGGCAGTGTATGCTGGAATGATGCAGAAATTGGTATTGATTGGCCCTTGCCTATAAGTGATGTTATTTTATCTGCAAAAGATGCCCAAGCGGGTTTATTAAGCGATTTATAAGCGTATCACGCGCCACAGTAATGAGTAAAAAGGAGAAAAAGGCGATGACAAAAAATGTTATTTTAGTCATTGGGTGCACAGGTCAAGTTGGCTGGGAGCTGGTGCGCTGTGCACAGCCTTTAGGACAAGTGATTGCTGTGGGGCGTGGTGAACAAACAGGGGTTGATAGATCTTTAGATTTATCTGATCCTGTGGCGATTCGTGAGTTGGTTGATGAGCTAAACCCCACGGTGATTATTAATGCTGCCGCCTATACAGCGGTGGATAATGCTGAAAAAGAAACTGATAGTGCGGATGTTATTAATGCGCAAGCTGTAGCAGTTTTAGCCGAATGTGCTAAGGCGCATAATGCAGTTTTTGTGCATTATTCTACAGATTATGTTTTTGATGGAACGGCTTCACAGCCTTACCTTGAAACCGATGAAGTCAATCCTGTCAGTGCATATGGACGCACAAAATTAGCAGGTGAACAAGCGGTTGCAGCGGCTGGTGGTAAGTATTTTATTTTTCGTACTGCATGGGTCTATGGGATGCGAGGGAAAAACTTTTTACGCACCATGCAACGCTTGGCAAATGAATATGAACGTTTAACCGTGGTTGCTGATCAAAAAGGCGCACCAACATGGTCACGTATGATTGCGGAAGCCACTGTGCAAGTTGTGGCGCAAGTGATCAGCCCACTTGCCCAGCCTGATTGGGAAAACTTATCAGGGGTGTATCATTTAACCAATGCAGGGGAAACGACATGGCATGGGTTTGCACAAGCCATTATTGATCAGGAAGAAAAAAGCCCTGAAGTTGCGCCTATCACTACCGCAGATTATCCAACCCCCGCAGCACGCCCTGCTTATTCTGTGTTATCTAATCAGAAATTAGCAGATACTTTTGCAGTACAGTTACCTGATTGGCATAGTGCGTTACAGTTGTGTTTACGCAGTCATGATCTATAACCCCCGTATTTCAACGATGCGCTTACAGCAAAAAGCCCAAAAAGGTGCGATTTTATTGATCGTGCTTTGGTTTTTAGTGATTGCTGCGGTATTAGTGGCAACAATGAGCACTGAAACCCAGCTTTCTGCTCGAATTGTAGCCCATCAAAATGATAATTTAGATACGTGGTCAGAGACTTTAACCGCTCTACGGGTGGCAGAAATGGAGCTGATGATCGCTTTTATGCCACTGCACCCAGATACCTATAAAAATATTCCCTTAAGTGAGCGTAAAAACCCGCGTTACCGTTTTGATGGGCGCGAGCTGGGGGAGAAAGATTTTGCTTATGAAATCCCGCAAAATGTGACAGTACGCATTTATGATCATGCAGGTAAGATTAATTTATTACGTTTGAGTGAAAATCAGTTACGTCAGTTGTTAAAAAAACAACTGGGGGATAACCAAACAGATAAAATTGATGAACTGGTTCATGCATGGCAAGATTGGATTGATGCGGATGATTTAAAACGTACCAATGGTGCGGAAAAAGAGTATTATGAACGGTTAAAACAACCTTATCAGCCCCGTAATGCAATTTTAGAAACGGTGGGTGAATTACGTTTGATTAAAGGCTTTGATGAGGTGTTTAAAGGTGTTGATTTAAATACCGCATTTACTGTGTACGGCAGTATTTCAGGGGTTAATCCTAATATTGCCACCCGTGAAGCTTTATTATTACTCCCCGGTTTAGACAGTGAATCGGTTGATAAAATTTTAGTCCATCGTCGTGAAGAAGAGCTAAAAAGCCATAATGATTTTAACCGCTTTATTGAGTTAGAAGATATTGGTTTATTTTTACCTTGGGTCAATTTTTCTGTGTCGCCTTATTTCAGTATTGCTGTGCAAAATAAAAAACCACAGTTTGTACTGGAAGAAGAACAAAAAAATGATAAAACGAAGAAAAACACCCCACACTCTGCTGAAGAGCTGGCAGCACAACGACAAGCTCAAGTTCAAAATGAACGGGGCTATCTTGTGACTGTGATGACGCAAGGGTCACAAAAAAAACCACGCACACTCTATGTGAACCCTTACAGTGTTTTACCTGATAACCGCCATATGAGCATGACGCTAGAAGAGCTTGAAGAAAAAGAGTAGTTTGTCATGACATACGCTATATAAGTTTAAAAAACATGAATACAGAAGTGAATAGTGTTGATACCCCGCTGATTTCTATTATCATTCGTACCAAAGATCGCCCGCATTTATTAATTGATGCTTTGCAAAGTGTGAGTGCACAAACTTACCCAGCTATTGAGGTTGTGGTAGTGAACGATGGCGGTGATGATATTGAGCCTTTAGTCACCGAACAGCAACAGCAATGCCCCTATCAAATTGTATTAGTGAATCATGATCAAAGCCAAGGGCGTTCTGCAGCAGCCAATACAGGGCTACTCACTGCCACAGGAGAATGGGCGGCTTTTTTAGATGATGATGATGTTTTTTTACCTGAAGGGATTGCCACCCTAGCCCAGTATATTAAATGGGATAAACCTGTTATTTATGGGCAAGTTAATTTAATGGCAATGCATATCGAGGGGGATAAAAATCAAGGTGAATGGCAACAAACCTATGCCTCTTCTTTTGATCCACATCGTTTGTATTTAGAAAATTATATCCCTATTTGTGCCTATATTTGCCGTAAAGACAGCGCATTAACCCTTGGGGGCTTTGATACCCAGTTTGATATTTATGAAGATTGGGAATTTTTATTGCGTTTAGCACAACGCCATAGCTTTCACTATGTGGAATCTGTCGTCTCTGAGTACCGTATCTGGGGTGACTCGTTTGCAATGAGTCGGGATGCAGAAAAAGAATATTATTTCCGTCGCCAGTTATTTAGAAAACATTTAAGCCATTTTTCCCCTGATGTACTGTGTAAAGCCAGTAGTGGGTTAGCACAAGGCTTACAGCAAAAAAATGAAATAGAAAAACAACAGTTGCATGCTGATTTTCAAGTTGATTTAAGTGAAAATGAAGCTACCCATAAAAAAATAGCAGAAACATTTAAAACGGCACATGATGAGCGTTTTAACACCCTGCAAACAGAAACCCAAGCTTTATTAAAAGAGGCAGAAACACGCCACCGTGAAGATGTATCACTGTTGACTAAGGGTTATGAATATAAATTACATGAAGCCACGGTTTTAGCAGATAAAAATATATCCCAAATTCAGCAATTAGAAAAAACCAATGAAGAGGCACGTCAACAAGTCCAGCAATTGGATGCTCGCTTAAGCCATGAACACGCGGTATGGCATGAACAAGTGCAAGCGATGTTTAATAAAAGCTGTAATGCTTTACCTTTTAATTGTGCCGATAAAGTAGCGTTAGATCAGTATGCAATGATACCTGATTTAAAAGTGATATCAGGTGAAGAAACCCAAGCTCATACACCTTTACAAAGTTTTAGTAATATTGCTTCAGTTGTGGTGTTGTTTGAAAAACCTGTGGCATGGCAACTAGATTGGACAGTTAATAAACCTGCTCACTTACTTTCATTGCGCTTTGCGACTTATAACCGTGTGAATGAGTGTCAAGTACAATTAGAGGTGTATCATTATGAGGACGCTACATTAGGAGAGTGTTGTGCACGGGCAACACTGGCTGCCAATACATTAAAAGATAATCAATTTCATACGCTCGTTTTAGATAACCCGTTAGAAAAAGGGCAGTATTTTTGTGTTGTACGCTCTGATGATGCTAATGTTGATAATGCAGTGGGCATTTATGTGTGTCCACATAATGAAGTCAGCATCACTATGACAGCTGATAACCAGTCTAAGCAAGTGCCTCGTTTAAACTTGCCGATACCTGAAGAGTACCAAACATGGTATGAATATCACCATGTCTCAGAACATACATTACTCGCCCAAACACGTGCGCTAAAAACATGGGCACATCAACCTTTAATTTCCCTTGTGATCCCAACTTATAACAGTATACCTGAGTGGCTGGATGTCTTACTAAAAAGTGTTAATAAACAAAGTTATACCCAGTGGGAATGTATTATTGTTGATGATGCTTCCCCGAAAAAAGATCATTTGAGCATTATTAATTTTTGGTGTAATAAAGACGCACGCTTCACTTATTTACAGCAAGAAGAAAATCAGGGGGTTGGCTACAGTTCCCAAGCAGGGGTGAAGGCAGCAAAAGGGGAATATATTGCTATTATTGATCATGATGATAGTTTAGAAGCTCATGCCTTATTTACCTTGGCTGAGGCAATCAATACCCATCAAGCAGATGTATTTTATAGCGATGAAGTATTGTTAGATGAAGAAGGTAAAGTCTTACGCTGTGCTTTCCGCCCAGATTACAATTATGACTTTTTATTAAGTCACCCTTATATTATTCATTTAACAGCATTCAAGCGGGAAATTTTAGAGCAAGTAGGTGGGTTTAATACAGAATTAACCGTTAGCCAAGATTATGATTTACTGCTACGTGTTGCAGAAAAAACAGATAAATTCCACCATATCCCCCATATTTTATACCGCTGGCGTACTCATGAGCGTTCAACAGGGCACAGTGAAATAAATAAAGTCACTGAGAACTCTCTAACAGCCTTAAACCAGCATTTACAAGCAATCGGTTTTGATAAAAGCCAAGCATGGGCAGAAGAAGGCTTAGTATTTAATTTCTTCCGTGTACGTTATGTCATCGCACCCACTACAGTTTCAATCATCATTCCTACCCGTGATCGAGTGGATTTATTAGAAAATTGTATTGATAGTCTATATCAACATACAAAAATTCCTCAAAATGTTAAGCTTGAGCTGATTGTTGTTGATAATAATTCCAGTTGTGAAAAAACCTTAGCTTACTTTGAGGAACTAAAGAAAAAAGGGCATAAAGTGCTTGAAATGCCTGTACCGTTTAATTATTCCTTGCTGAATAATGAAGCGGTTAAAGAAAGTACAGGTGATATGTTGTTATTTTTAAATAATGACATTGAAATCCTGAAAGAGGATGCAGGTTGGTTAGAAGCGATGTTAGAACCAATGGCGCGTCCAGAGGTAGGCATTGTCGGTGCAAAACTACTTTACCCTGATATTGGTCTTATCCAACATGCTGGGGTATTAATTGGCTATAACGGGGCAGCAGGGCATGATCATCAGTTCTTTGCTGAACGGGATAGTAAAGATAATATTGACCCCGGTCATAACCATGCTTTATGTGTTGTGCGCGAATGTATGGCGGTGACCGCAGCGTGTATGCTGGTTCGTCGTGAAGCATTTGATGCTGTAGGTGGATATGATTTAAATCTAGAAGTAGGTTTTGGTGATACCGATTTGTGTTTACGCATTGTTAAAAAACAATACAAATGCCTTTTTACCCCTTATGCACGTTTGATTCACCATGAATCAGCCACACGTGGATATCAGCAAGATGATCCGCATCCTGTAGACAGTGCCTTATTCCGCCAACGTTGGTTAAAAGTCATTGAACAAGGTGATGTTTATTACAATCCAAACTTAACGATGATGGGACGGATGTTTGAACCGCGTTTATGATGAGATGTAAGTTATTAAAGTGATGCACTTATTTTACTATCATGACCTTGCTTGCAGGGTCATAGCAAAAGATGATGCTATCAATAAAACCATAGTGGCGTTGCATGCAATGCGTCACTGCCATTAAGTTAAGAATTATCTGGTTCCATACACTCCGCGCTGGAATCCCGTCCCTGACGCTCTGCGTCATCTTGCTTAAAGCTACCAAGGTGTCAGCTTAAAGGGGAGGACGCGGAGCGTTGTAACGAGGAAAAAATTTTACTTTTAAAAGTCTTAACTTAATGGTAATGATGCAACACTTGGTACTGAAGTTAATTTCATCATAATTTATAACAGCAGGTCGTGCTGTAGTTTATAATTATGGAATGAATGAGATCACGAGGACGTTGCATGCAACGTCACTACGGTATGTTCACTGAAAGGGGGAAGTTTCCCCTTTTCTTTAAATCAATTTTCTCATATTACTGTGTATGTAATAATAACTAAATAATTCAATATTTTATAAAATCATACTCTGTAATATATTCCTTTCTCCAGCTTAATTAATTATTCTTATGTCTCAAAGTGTTTTAATTCTTTGTCCTGATACCATCAGCCAACGTATGGCAGGACCCGCAATTCGCTACTGGGAGTTTGCAAAAGCATTAAGCTGTGAACACCTTGTGACCTTAGCTGCCCCTAATCAGGAAGCTATTGACCTAACCCCACCCCACCAAAACGTGACCTTATCTCATCATAACCATGATACAATTCAACAGCTTGAAGAAAGTCATGATATTATTATTTTCCAAGGCTTTATTTTAGATATTTACCCTTTTTTAAAGCACAGCACTAAAATACTTATCAGTGATCTTTATGATCCCATTCCTTTAGAAGGGCTGGAATTAGGAAAAAATAATCCTAATCATGATGAAATTGCCAATCAAGTACGTGTCATCAATACGCAATTAAAATGCGCGGATTATTTTCTTTGCGCAAGCGAACGCCAGCGTGATCTGTGGTTAGGGCATTTAATGAGTTTAGGGCGCATTAATCCCCATACTTATGCCACCCTACAGCAACGTATTATTAGCGTTCCTTTTGGCTTACCTGATAGCCCAGCAAGCCCTGTTGAAGATGTTGAGACAGGTTTTTTAGCTAAAGGTAGTGAAACAAAAAAGCCATTTATTTTATTATGGGGAGGGGGAATTTGGGAATGGTTTGATCCACTCACCATTATTCATGCCGTGCACCGTTTAAGCAAAAAATACCCTGAAATTAAACTTGTTTTTCTTGGGACTAAGCACCCCAACCCAGGGATTGATGTAATGCCCATGCAACATCAAGCTGAAAAACTTGCCAAAGAATTAAAAATTTATGGAAAACAAGTTGTATTTCAGGCAGGTTGGGTACCTTATGAACACCTGCCAAATTATTTATTAGAGGCAGATATAGGAGTGAGTGCACATTTTGATACCTTGGAAACCCATTATTCTTTTCGTACTCGTATTTTGCATTACTTATGGGCAGAAAAACCGATTATCACCACACGTGGTGATGTATTAGCTGAACACATAGAGAATCACCAAGCAGGCATTGTGGTGGACTATGAAGATATTGATGGCTGGGTCAATGCCATTGAAAAGCTTCATAATCCTATTTATCATGCAAAATATATAGCAGGCATAAAAAAGCTTGCAAAAACCTATACATGGTCGAAAGTAACCCGTCAATTAACGGAAATTTGTCATCATGCTACTATTGCACAAGACATAGATAATGAGAATAATTCTCGAAAATCGTTAATTTGGGATTGCGAACAAGAGTATAACGTGCTAAAACATCAACTTGATATTATTGAGCGCTCCCACTCTTGGCGAATTACTGCACCATTGCGTGCCTTCAGACGTTGGTTATCACGCTAACATTTGTTGTATATACGCCACGATAACACTCAAATTATCCACTGATTGACTCAAAAAATAGAAAAAAACAAGTACACACACAACGCAAATACTGTGTATTTACAACATAAAACTGATACAATAGAAAACATTGTTGTACAAAGAACGCATAGTGTTGTATGTTGACAATTACTGCTACCTTGGATAATATCCTGTAAATCAGTATTGAAAGCTAGCACTCTCTATTTAGTTATTGCTATATAGTTGTGTACTGTATAAGCAGTCGGTGATGGGTGGTGAGCGAAAAAGTTGGAATGTGGGCGCCAATATTTGTTACAATTAAGTTCACAATTACGATAAAATCAGTCATCCTATACTGAATGATGCGTTAATAACTTTTAAGAGGAATCTCGTAAATGAAGAAAATGAACGGGCTCGCTGCCGCTGTTGCTGTAGCGTTAAGCATGGGATTTGCGTCTCAAGCAAGTGCTGCAATCGAATTAAAGCACAATGCAAAAGGTGATGCATTAATTTTCCCAGCTTTTAACGGTTACGTTGAAAACTATTTCACAGTTAGCAACAGTTCTAACGAGTGGATCCAAGGTCACCTTCGCTTCCGTGGTGCTGCATGGAGTGGTGAGTTACGTGACTTTGACGTAATTTTATCACCTGGTGATGTATTTGTTTTCCGTGTTGCTGACCTTGACGGTGACGGACAATGGGAAATTGACCAAAGCTTAGATAGCAAAAACTTTAAATACACAGCACAAAACTACAGTTGTGGTTCTGTTGCTGATTGTTTAGATCCTAGTAACCGCTTAATTCCTGATGCAACAGGTAGCGTATTAACTGAAGGTGTTATTGAGCATCAAAAACACGTTGGTTACGTAGAATACTACGGTGAAGCAGTATTAGAAGGCATGACACAAGAAATCATGGCTAACTTATTAACTTCTTCTCCTTCTGTTGCAAATGCACCTTTCCAATCTAGTTTCTTCAGCCAATTAGGAACTAACACATGGAAATGGAGTGATGCAGCTAATGGTTTCCGTGACTGCGCTACAACAAATGTTGGAACAGCATGTGACCGTGGTTTAAGTGACGTACCTAACGTATTAAGTGGTACAGCATTCATCACTTTACCAGGTAAATCACAAGGTTTAGCTTACAACGCTGAAGCATTAGTAAACTTCCGTACAGCTAACAACCCTCACCGTATTGATAACTACCGTGCGTTAGGTTATGCATCTATCGATACAGACGCAACTAAAATTGCTAACAACAGTGCCGTTATCTTACACCACGAAAGTGGTAACCAAGGTACAGGTCCTAGCCCATTTGGTGACTACGTATACCACTTCCCAACTGATGGTGTATTAGGTCAAGGTGAAGATCGTTCTGATGAAGCACGTATTTCATTCAACAACACTTGGGGTCCTACCCTTGCTGATGGTGATGACTACAGCTTAGTTGGTTTACGTGATACTGACATCACTGGTTCTTTAGATGACTGGGATAGCCCAATCATTCCTTCTCACTCTTTAGATGACAATGCTAACAGTATTGCTGAAGTTGAAGAAGCAATCCGTGCTGACGGTCAATCCTTCACAAGTTTCTACTTTGATGGTGCTAAATTAAACAGCGGTGACTCTGCATTAAGCAGTTGGTTCTTCGCTCATTACCCAACTAAGTTCTACTACGGTGAAAGCGGTACTTTCTACGGTAACACTACTATTGAAGGTTACACACAATCTGCTGCCACTGTATTATTAACATTAGCTAAACCAGTTAATGTTGAAATCTGGGACATCAACGAAGTTCCTGGTGGTCAAAACACTTCAGGATGTATTTCTCCTGACCCATGTGCTGTAGTAAGTAGCACAGTTTTAGGTCAAGAATTAAACTTCTTCGGTGTTGAGTTCTTCAAAAATGCATTTAACAACGGTACAGCAAACGGTTTCACAACTGGTCGTACTGTAATTACTCCTGTTGCTCAAGCTAACAACCCACGTAATTCTACTGGTGGTAACCGTGACTTAAGCTGGCCTGGTCTTATGTACACCTTCGAACAAGGTGGTACTGAAGGTTTAGGTCAATGGAGATCTATGCAACGCTAATAACTAAGTTTTCTTAGTTTAGTATGCATAAAAACGGGGCTTTGCCCCGTTTTTTTTTGGATAAAATTTATAGGCTAGGCTACACTAGAGACGGTATCAATAAAACGAAATAGTTTAAAAGAAAGCAAAGGAGTCTATTACTATGGCAAGTGCTGAAGAACTGCGTACCAGTTATACAGAACAATTTGGACGTACACTTGTGGGGTCTGCGATATTAGAACCTGATACAGTCCAATGGATGGGAATTGAAACGGTTGATAGTCTCATTATCAGTGAACCTAGTCGTTCTTTTGGTTATTCTGGTGTTTCCAGTTATAAAACAGAAGCCATTGTAGCTAATCAATGGGTATATGAATTATCAGGCTCATTAGCAATTGGGTCAGCCCGCCCTTCTGGTATGGCTCCCAGTATCGGACGTTATTTTGCCCCTGAAAAATCAGGGATGAACAGCTCTACCTGTCACTATAAAATTCAACATGGTGGGCAATTAATAGATAAAACCGTTGATGGACGTGGTGAAGCTGTTGATGATAATGATAGCAGTCCTGCTATTACCTTAAATGTCACGACACGCGGTGCCCAAAGTGAAGAAGGACAACGTTTAACTGTGCCTAATAGTGATGGTACAGTTGTATTCAGTGTCACCCCTCGAGTTAATGCAGGTCTTGTTCCTGCTGGTTGTGCCCCTGTTCAATATGTAATAGTTGAATTACTTGTTGAAGAAAAAAATGCAGGTTGTAGTACAAATAACACCACCTTTAAAGATAAAGGTGTTACCCCTAATAATTTTAATCCTAGCCAATATTATCATTACCTAGATGGTTCAGGACCTAACGTCACGCCAACAGGGTGTATTCGCACCTATTCTTTCTTAGTCAGTGTCGATAAAACTTTTGAGTTCCAGACCACCAGCCAGCGTACTACAGGAGCAGGACAGGTTAACTACACATTTTATGTGCGTGGACACTATGATATCAGTAATGCAAGCCGTTGGGCAGGCAGTCACCAAAGTTTTGAATTAGTCGCATCAGGCGAACCTGTACAACGTCGTCGTGTTAATTGGCCAACCTTAGGACATGCTAGTTTATTAAATTCAGCAGGTGCGGTACAAGAGATTCAAACTGTGGCAATTTACGGTGGGATTGAGCGTACAGGAGGCAGTTTCTTAGCTAATGGAGGCACCTTTAGTCAAGCTGAAACGATTAATGTTGGGGCACGTATTCAAGTGCATCCTAGCCACCAAGGACAATCAGCTGAAGTATTAACTGTTGTTAGTATTCAAGCCAATGCCAGCACTGATCCTAACTATATGCAACAAGCAGCTGATGGAAGCTTCCAGCCATGGGATGGCAATATTGCTAATATTTCTAGTAAAGCGTCTACCAGTTTAAGTGCCGAATTAGATGTTGATATTTATAATGGTCCTGCCATTGGTATTCCAACAGGTATCTATACAGTATTTGTTGGGTATCGTCTAGCAGATGGTACAGTCATCTTTAACGGTAGTTCACCATTACGTTTTAATGTTGCCCCTGCTTAAAAACTAAATTATTTCAAACCTTGGAAGGGGTTAAGGAATATAGCCTTAGCCCGTTTGTGACTGAAGAATAAGTGAGTAAAATTAAGATGATGATCAATAGTGAACTAGCTGACTCTTTTATGCGAAGGTATTCTGACTTTTTAATGTTTGTGTATGAGGAGTATATTGGAACCATTCAAGAAGAGGATAGCATTTTAATTATACTAGGGCTTGCCCGAGAAATTTATGATGAAGATAGAGATATTTTTGATGATTTTATAGAAGCTGATGGTAAAACTATACCTATTTTAGATGATGCAATTCAATCATTAAATGTTTCATATTGGGTTTATCTAAAGGATACCACTAAGTACTCATTATTTATCGATGCTGATGGTGATTATGCATGTGCTGTACAAGGTTTAACTGATCCAATTAAAGATATATGTGGAGGTACTGGTGTTTGCTTAAGAACAGGGATTATTGTACTAGATGACTATTTTGTATCCGATGGAATTATTCAAGAAGTAGCTGATAGATTAAATAAATCTCAAAGGCAAAAATGCAATGACGTTTACAAGGAAATAAAGCAAGAGAAATTATTTTTTAAAAAGCCATCACAAATTGAGCAACTAAAGGTAGGTAGTTGGGGTTGGTGCTAAGGAATGAAGCCCAATGTTAATTTTCATACCTTGAATATAAAATATGAATGAAGAGCTAATATCAATATATTATAAAATCAGCTCTTAATTCACATTAAATGAAATATCTATAGCATTTTATTTATAAAGTAACTAAGATTATAAAGACATTGTCTACAACGTTGCTATAGTATGTAAGATAATTTCACCAGCAAAATCATAGAGTACAACCTCTGTATTTTAGTCTATTTGATCCTGCCGCCTAACTTCATCTAATTAAGAATAAGTGAGTAACGTTAAAATGATGATTGATAGTAAATTAGCCAATTCTTTTATAGAAAGATATTCTAGCTTTTTAATATTTACTTATGCAAAATATGTGGAATCTAGCATTCCAGATGATTATAACATTTTAAAAATATTTTCTACTGCACGAGATGTTTATAATGAAGACAGAAGTATCTTTGATGAGTTTCTAAGAGCTGAGGGTGAAACTATCCCACTTATAGATGATGCAATTCAATCATTAAAATTTTCACAGTGGGCTTACCTTAAGGATACAACTAAGTACTCATTACTTATTAATACAGAAGATGAATGTGCTTATGCTGTACAAGGTTTAACTGATCCTATTAAAGAAATATGTGGGGGACCGGGTCTTTATCTAAAAACAGGCATTGTACAATTGGGTGACTCTTTTGTATGTGATGGGCTTATTGAAGGACCTATTGTCTTTTTTGGAAAAAATTATAAATATGATCTTAATGAGCTTTATAAAGAAATAAAGCAACAAAAGCGTTTTTATAAAAAGCCATCACAGCTTAAATAATAAGTGTTCCTAACTATCAAAAAATGGCTAAAAGTATTGGGTTTTCTGCGTCTATCCAACCTTGTATCTTTATAGATATGAATAAGGAAAGTTTAGAGCTTGACTATGAAGAGAGTATCTACAGATATTTTTAAAAAACTATTATAATGTGAATAAAGAGCTAAAAAATCTGTAGCCAGTCCATTTAAACTTCTCCTAAAATTAAGGCAAATGACAAAACCTACCTTAATTTTAATGAAGGGTTTAATGTAATGAACTGGCAAGAGCAATTAATAACAACTTATTTATATGTTTGCAAGCATTATCATGAAAAGCTTTGGGTTTATTGCCAAAGAATGTCAAATCATTCAGATTTAAGCTTTACAGATGAAGAAGTTATAACAATCTATCTATTTGGAATTATTGATGGTAAGACAGATATTTCCAAGATTTACAAGTACACCGACCGCCATTTACGGGCTTGGTTTCCTAAATTACCCAGTTATGAAGCTTATGTTCAAAGGCTAAATAAGGTTTCAGAAGTCTTCGCTCCTTTATTAGAAATGATCGTTTCACAAAGCTTGAAACAAG
>Ga0193950_1000095_pt1 | contig 23862 bp, 20 predicted proteins | sample BB_1_MG_FD_144485 | JGI IMG/M metagenome (GOLD analysis project Ga0193950, IMG submission 144485) | Microbial mat bacterial communities from the Broadkill River, Lewes, Delaware, United States - BB_1_MG | ecosystem: Environmental > Aquatic > Freshwater > River > Microbial mats | place: USA...
CCAGTCGCAGATACTGGGCCACGATCAGATAGAGCAGGGGGCCGGTGCCAGCGAATACCGGGTTGTCATGCACCAGGCCATCGGATTTGAGCATCACCTGAGCACTGCCGGCCGACATCACGCCAGGTAACTGCCAGCCGGGGATCGGGAACGGCCGCTCCATCGCACCGCTGGCCACCAGTACCTGACGCGCTGTCAGGCGCAAGGTTTCGCCGTTATGTGAGCACAGAATTTCGCCGTTATCGCCCAGGTGCCAGACCTGAGTCGCTGGCAGGTAACGGGCTGAGCTGGCCTCAAAGGCGGCGGTCAGCTCAGCACCACGCAGGTAATCCGGGCCCAGAACCTGCGGCTTATCCAGCGGGCTGGCATCAACATTACGGTAGATCTGACCACCACTGCGGGGCTTGTCATCCAGCAGAATGACCGACGCGCCCTGCGCAGAGGCCGTGACTGCCGCCGCCATCCCGGCCGGGCCTGCACCAATGATGGCAATGTCGTAGCGATCAGACGCTGTTGTCTCAGACATAACTTCAGGCATCATCCGCCTCCACTGTCTGATAAGTTTTTTCGGTGATCACCTGGGTCACCACCTGCATACCCGGCTGAACCTCAGTCAGGCAAGCCTGGCGGTTGGGCAGGCCATCCACCTCCACCATGCACTCAAAACACACCCCCATGGCACAGTACGCGGAGCGCGGCTGTTCAGTGAGTGGGGCCTGACGGGTGATGCGCTGGTCGGCCAGCGCCATCGCTGCCCAGACCGTGCTGCCAGGCGTTACACGGACCAGCTGGCCATTAATCGACAGTTCGACCGGCACAGCGTCGGGTCGGGATTTAGCAAGGGAACGAAACATAGGCAACCGATCTGAATAGCTTGAATTCGGAAAAGGGGCCCACCCTGCAGCAGCAAGCAAGGGGCAAGGTGGGCCAAAAACCGGATCACTCCGGTGTCGGAGGTAACTACCAGGGTAAGTGCAAGAACAGGCTTACCCCACCTTCACGCACCTCCGGACGAGCGATCAGTGCTGAGCGATCTTGTCCAGGATCGCCTGGCCCCAATCTTCACCTACGTCCTTGAGGATTTTTGGCCATACTTCAGTCCGAACTTTCTGTGCGGCAGCCGCCAGATCAGCATCCGACAGCTTGACGATGTTGGCACCGTACTCAGCCAGCTTCTGTTCGTTCTTCGCCTGGTCTGCTTCAGCAGTGCCCCAGCGTTTCTCTTCAAACGCAACGGCTGCTGCTTTCAGTGCCTGCTGATCATCCTTATCCAGATCCGCCAGCGCTTCAGCGTTGATAATCATGTACCAGACTTCAAAATGGGTGTTGATCGGTACGTAGGTTTTGGTCACATCACGGAAAGAGGCGTAGTAGCCTTCCGCACCGCCACCGATGACGCCGTCCACAACGCCGGTCTGGACAGCCGTAAACGCTTCAGAGAACGGCAGTGGTGAGCTGATGTAACCCAGTGCATCAGAGGTCAGCTGGAAGCTTTTGATGCCGGGTACACGTACCTTGATACCTTTTTCAACGGATGGGTCGGCTGGTGACACCGCGTCAGTGTTCAGGGCGATACCACCGAAGTACACCGGGTAGGCGGCCAGCATCACGATATCGCTCTGGGCGTACAGCCCTTTCATCGCATCGTAGATCGCACCGCCCGGTCCGTAGATCTTTTTCGCCTGCGCCCAGTTCTCGGCTACATACGGGAAGGCACTGATCTGCATCTTACGGGACGCCGCCGTTGCCGCTGGCTGTACCGCCATATCAATGGCACCGACCGAGATACGCTCCTGCACAGTCGAGTAGTCACCCAGCGCGCTGGCTGGATAGATACGCAGCTTCACCTCACCTTCCGTTACCGTTTCCAGCTGCTTACCAAAGTCACGCAGTTCGTTATCAATGGTGGTGCCCTGCGGACGGATATGGCTGATTTTCAGCTGAGTTGCCTGAGCCACACTGGTCAACGCCAGCACACCGGAAAGTACAGCTGTGTAGAGGAATGAACGTTTCATCGGTTTCACCTTGTTATGTTTTTTATTTGATTCAAACGTGGATCAGTAGCCGAACAGGTTCGGCAGATACATGGACAGATCTGTCCAGAATGCAGTCAGGAACACCACGGGCAGGTAACCCGTTACAATCAGCAGCAGTGCCGGACGGATAACCTTGGTCACAGGGACTTTGCCGACGCGAGCACCCAGATACAGAATGGATGCGTATGGTGGTGTTACCCCACCCATAGCGGTGTTCACACCCATGATGGCGGCGAACTGAATCGGGCTGATGCCGATCGCTTCCATCAGCGGCAGCAGCAAAGGCGCGACCAGGATAATAGCGGTCACATCGTTCACCACCATGCCCACCAGGAACAGCAGCACGTTGACCAGAATCAGCAGGATCACTTTGTCGTCGGTCAGCGAGAAGATGGACTCCACAATCGCCTGCGGCACCGCTTCGAGTACAAACATCTGTGACAGGATCATCGAGAACAGGATCATCAGCATGATCGCGCCCACCGCCGTTGCCGACTCTTTACCGGCAAACAGGAAGGTTTTCAGATCCAGCCCTTTGTAGATCAGGAAGCCCACCGGAATGGCGTAGATAACCGCCACGGCAGCCGCCTCGGTTGGCGTCATCACACCGCCGTAGATGCCACCCAGGATGATCACCGGCATCAACAGTGCAGGCGTTGCTTTGAAGCCACGGTTCGCCGCCTCAACCACAAACTCTTTGCCCTTAGGCCGCTCATCCAGCACCAGCGGGAATTTGCGTGATACCCAGACGTTGACCACTGAGAAGTTGAACATGATCAACAGGCCCGGCCCCAGCGTAGCCAGGAAACAGGCCAGGATAGAGGTGTCCGTCACCCAGCCGTACACAATCATGGTCACGCTTGGCGGAATCAGCAGCCCCAGCAGTGAAGCGTTCGCAATCAGTGCCGTGGCATATTCACGCGGGTAGCCCTGCTTCTCCATCTCCGGGATCAGCAGCGGGCCAATCGCCGCCACACCGGTCAGGCCTGAACCGGAGATCGCACCGATCAGCGCACAGCTGACGGTCGCAACCACACCCAGTCCACCACGCAGGTGGCCGACAAAGATGTTGACGAAGTTAAGCAGACTGGCGGCAATCCCGCTGACACTCATCAGTGTCCCAGCCAGTACAAACAGCGGGATCGCCAGCAAGACCGGGTTACCCAGCTGCTGCATGCCCCACAGCACGTTACCTTTCATCACTACGTCACCGACGTAGTACATCACCATCAAACCAGCGCCGAAACAGTACGGCAGCGGCACGCCCAGGGTCAGCAGGATGACCAGAATCAATACGGCGATCAGCGCAACTTCAACCATGGTCGCGGGCCTCCTCGGTAGACAGTTCGCGAATGTGTTGCCATAGCTGGCGGGCGGTAAACAGCATCATCAGCGCCAGTCCAATCACCAGCGCGACATCAACATAGAACGTTGGCAGATAGAGGGTCGGGCTCTCTTTCCAGACCCGCATGGAGTACCTGGTGAAGTCCCAGGCCCAGTAGGTCAGCCAGCAACCAATTACCAGACTCAACGCCTCACCAACCACCGCCAGAATGTTCTTCTGCCGATCGGTTTTGATAAAGATCTCCAGCACATTGGCGCGGATATGGGTGTTTTCCCGGGAGGCGTTAACAGCGCCCATTACGTAGAGCCACAGGGTGGGGTAGAGCAGCGTCTCCTCCAGCCCCATTACTGGAATCTCAAATACGTAGCGGGTCATCACCTGAAGAAACTGGCCACCGGCGACCAGGCAGATCAGCCCGGTCAGCAGGTAATTGACGGTTTTATTCATGACAGGTTACTCGGCTCATAATTTCTTATGCTTATTTAAGAGTGAATATTCGCGACCAGCCCCCATAAAATCAATTTGATAATTATGATGAACGTATAGTATTTTTTTATATGACAGCTTATTCCCTTATATAATCAGCGGGATAGCGCTGTATACAAATCACCCAGATGTTATCAGGCCCTGTTTATGAACCTCAGTATTCGACAGCTCCAGTGTTTTCGCGAAGTGATGCGCAGTGGCTCTATCTCGGAAGCCGCCCGCACCCTGGGGCGGACTCAGCCTGCCGTCAGCACCATGATTGCCAACCTGGAAGAGGAGTTAGGCGTCGCCCTGTTCGAGCGCCAGCGCGGGCGGCTGATCCGCAAACCCGAAGCGCAGTATTTTCTGCAGGAAACCGAGCTGATTCTGGAACGGCTGGCGCATTCGACCAGGGTGATGCAGGAAGTTGGGGACTTGCAGCAAGGGCGGTTGCGAATCGCCTGCCTGCCAGCGGCTTCGAACCATCTGATTCCGCAGTTAGTGGCTGATTTTGTCAGGGATAAGCCAAAAGTATCTGTAGCATTGATGATGCGCTCATCATCAACCATTGAAGAGTGGATCAGCTCACAGCAATTCGATATCGGGCTGGCCGAAACGCCAATGCCAAACCGGGCGCTGGAGCAACAGAATTTCACCCTGAACTGCCTTTGCGCCATGCACAGAGATGACCCGCTGGCCCGACATGCGGTGATTGAACCTGGCCACCTGAGTGGCCTGCCACTGGCGACGCTTCAGGAGGACCATCCGACTTATATTGCCACCCGACAGGCGTTCAAGCAGCAACGCGCCGAGTTCAGCCCCCGCTTTGAACTACGCACTTTCCAGCCCGCGCTAGAGCTGGTTGAGCAGCAACTGTGCTACACCATCAGTGAGCCATTCAGTGTGCAGAATTATCAGGCGCTGAAAGGTGAGGGCAGCCAGCTGGTGTTCCGGCCCTTCCGGCCGGAGGTACCGTTTTCCGTGTCCATTTTACAGCCTGCCCATCGACCGGCTTCACTGCTCAGCTCCGCCTTTCGCGAGTTGCTGGTGGCAGCCATAACAGAGCTGCAACATGACACTGAACAGCGCTGAGGCTCAGTCGGTTTCAAACTGTGACTCAACGGCTGTCACGGGTAACGGCTGGGCAGATAACAGGGTACGGAAGCTGCTCGCGGACACCGGGCGGCTGAACAGAAACCCCTGGATCTGATCACAGCCCATCTGCTGTAACAGCGCCAGCTGTTCCGGCTGCTCCACCCCTTCGGCAACTACCAGCATCCCCAGGCTATGGGCCATCTCGATCATCCGCCCCACCAGTGCCACCGTGTCGGCTTCGTGGGGCAGTTTACGAATAAACGAGATGTCCAGCTTCAGGGTGTCAGCGGGCAGCCGGTCCAGATAGGCCAGTGAGGAGTAACCGGTACCAAAATCATCGATAGCCAGTTTGACCCCCAGCTGCTTCAGGTCCGCCAGCAGTACCAGGTTCTCTTCGATATCTTCCATGAGGAAGGTTTCAGTGACTTCCAGTTCAAGGTTGCGGGCAGGCATGCCAGTCTGGCGCAGAATATCGCGTACCTGGTCCACCAGCCGCTGCTGCTGTCGCAGCTGGCGACCCGACAGGTTCACCGCAATGCTAAAATTAGCCATCCCTTCCTGCTGCCAGAACCGGCTTTGAGTCACTGCCGCACAGAGCACCCATTCGCCGATCGGCTCAATCAGGCCATTAGCCTCGGCCAGCGGAATAAATGTCGCAGGGGAGATGCGGCCCCGGCTATGGTGCTGCCAGCGTAACAGTGCTTCAGCCCCGAGAATCCGGCCCGTATCAGCCGCAACCTTGGGCTGATACTCCACATACAGCTCGTTGCGCTCCAGCGCCCGGTAAAGGTCATTCTGCAGTTCCAGCTGATCGGTACTGCCGCGCTGCATTCCCTGACGGTAACGAGGATAGAAATATCTGCCCCGATTGCGGGCATGACGTGCTGCAATCTGCGCATGCTGCGCCAGTTGCTCCGCACTCTCGCCGTCTTCAAACGCCATGGCATAGCCACTGTAAAAACTGACAAAAGCTTCACTGTCTGCAAAGCAGACAGGGTGATCAAACAGGCTCTGTACCTGCTCAATCAGATGATGGGTTTGTGGGTCTGTGGCGCTGTCGGCAATCAACAGGAATTCCCCTTCACCCATCAGAATCAGCAGATGGCATAACGGTAACCGTAACAGGCTGCTGGCAAGCGCACTGAGCAGAAGGTCCAGCTGGCTGTAACTCAGCGTTTCTTTGAAGTTGTCGTAGCGTTCCAGGGTAAAGCACACCACTGCCAGTGGGTGTTGTGCCTCAAGTTGCTGCTGCAAGGCAGCCAGCCCACGGCTACGGTCATAGAGGCCAGCCATACCCAGCGCCCAGCTATCTCCTCCCAGCTGAGGCAACAGCTGCACGGTAAAGTGGCCGTTGTCGCTTTTATGACAGCGTACCTCCCACTCCGAGCCATCACCACGACTCATCTTCTGTTCACGGCCCTCGTTGCTTAGCAGCTGTGTCAGCGGATCAGCAGGCAGATCTGGCAGTAGCTCCGACAGGTGGCAGCCAATTGCGCGGTTTACTTCAACCTCGCATAGTCTGGCCGCCAGTGGAGTCAGCTGAATCACCGTGCCAGTTGAATCGAGGTCAAAGAAATACTCCTGACTACTGTCCATCAGCCGACAAGCTGCCAGCTCACGTTGCACAACCGCCCAATGACTGAAGGCCTCCTCAAGCTGTTCGAGCAGCTCTGCATTGTCCCAGGGCTTTACCAGAAATTTATACACTGCCCCGTCATTCAATGCGGCCATCACCGCATTAAGGTCAGCAAAGCCACTCAGAATCATCCGCACCGTGCCAGGATAACGCTGCTTTACTTCACGTAGCAGCTTATCACCGGTCATTTTCGGCATTCGAAAATCGCTCAGCACCACATGAACCGGTTGCTGAGCCATCAGAGCCAATGCCTCCGGGCCACTTTGCGCCATCAGAATACGATAACCTGCTGGACGAAACAGGCGCTGAAGTGAGCGGAGTACTGATAGTTCGTCATCTACCAGTAGCAGTGTTCTGGCCATTGCAAATCCCTCGCTTATTGGGTCAGACCCAATATTAAACTCCATTTGAGTGTAATCTGGCATCAGCTATCGGCAAGTGCTTGACTATTTTTTGTGCTGATTAATCCCTCAACATGTTTTACCGATATTTTTGCCCACAGGCTGCTCTGTCACAGTAATCCGATAATGCACCTGTGCTATACAGTCTAAACACACAACTTATCCACAGCTTTGTCGTTCAAGTGCACTTTTCCAGGGCAGGAAATTTGTCCACTTGTCGTCTATATATTGTTGGGTGTTATCAGCCCCACCTCGAGAACATCGGTTCAAGGAGTAACAAGGATGCTTTTCCAAACCCAGGACATCTTCTTTCTGGTGATGTGCAGTTTTCTGGTGATGTTTATGCAAGCTGGATTCCTGATGCTGGAGTCTGGACTGGTACGTGCCAAAAACAGTATTAACGTAGCGGCCAAGAACCTGCTGGATCTGATTCTGGTTTTCCTCGCGTTCTGGGCACTGGGCTTTGGGCTGATGTTTGGTGACAGTGTGCAAGGCCTGTGGGGGAATTCACTGTTCCTGGTGGATAAGACTGAAGTCCCGCTGGCTGCGTTTTTTATTCTCCATTCCATGTTCTGTGCCACCGCAACCACCATTATTTCTGGCGCGGTCTCAGAGCGAGTCAGGCTGACCGTCTACGCCATGCTTGTGGTACTGGTAGCGATCGTCATCTACCCATTGTTTGGCCACTGGGCGTGGGGAGGACTTTATCGGGATACAGACATTGGCTGGCTGGAGCAACTGGGCTTTGTCGACTTTGCCGGTGCCAGTACCGTACACACCCTGGGCGGAGCAGTAGCCCTGGCGGCGGTGCTGGTACTCGGTCCTCGCCGGGGCCGATTCGACGGCAAAGGAGACGGCGCTGCTTTCAAGGGCCAGAACCTGGTAATTACCACTGCCGGAGTTATCTTCCTCTGGATTGGCTGGTTTGGCTTTAATGGCGGCGCTCACCTGAAGCTGGATAACAGCGTCGTAGGTATCATGCTGAACACGGCCATCAGTGGGGCTGCAGGTGGCGGCGTGGCACTGGTATACAGTCATATCAAACTGAAAATCGTTGATGTTCCCCTGGTCGCCAATGGCACCCTGGCCGGGCTGGTTTCGGTTACTGCCAGCGCCCATGCTATCGACAGTGGCGTCGCCTTTATCATTGCCGCCATCGGTACCGGCGTGATGATTACCATGCTGCAATTACTGGAAAAGCTGAAGATTGATGATGCGGTCGGCGCGATCCCTGTGCACCTGGGTGCAGGGGCCTGGGGCACGCTGGCTGTCGCCCTGCTGGCGAACCCGCATGAGCTGGCCACCGGCCTGTCGATGGGCCATCAACTGCTGATCCAGGCCCTGGGGCTGGTTGTCTGTGTCCTCTGGGCATTCAGTATCACCTGGTGTGCACTGACCCTGCTCAACCGCTACTACCCGCTGCGTGTCAGTGAATATCATGAACATATTGGCCTTAACAAGGCCGAACATAATGCGACAACCGAGCTGCATGACCTGATTTTCGAGATGCAGCACCAGGAAAGCACCCGCGACTTCTCCCGCCATGTCCATGTCGAGCCCTTCACCGATATCGGCCAGATCGCCAGCCAGTACAACCGGGTAATCGACAAATTCAACGCCGCAACCGCCGAGATCAACAGCAAGCACCAGCAGCTCAGCGAAGCTCATTACGAGATCAAACAGACCCACGCCCACCTGCTGCAATCCGAGAAAATGGCCGGGCTGGGTCAGGTGGCGGCCGGTGTCGCCCATGAGATCAATAATCCGGTCGGCTTTGTGCTGAGTAATATCCAGACCCTGGAACAGTACATGTCGTTCTTCAAGACCCTTATCCACGAATATAAAACCCTGGTAGTGGCGAAGAATGATGAGTCCGCCGCCAGTCAGATTCTGGAGCGAATCGACCAGATCTGTCAGCAGGAGGATCTGGATTTTGTGCTGGACGATACCCAGGACCTGATCAACGAATCAATCGACGGGGTGAACCGGGTCAAAGACATTGTGCTCAACCTGAAAACGTTCTCACATCCAGGCGGCGATAAACGCCAGTCTGCCAGCCTCAATGAGGTGCTCGACTCCACGGTAAAAATCATCTGGAACGAACTGAAATACAAGGTGACACTGGAGAAAGACTACGCCGCTGATCTGCCCGAGCTGATGTGCAGCCCCAGCCAGCTGAGCCAGGTATTTATGAACCTGATGGTCAATGCTGGCCACGCCATCGAAGGGCAGGGCATCATCAGGCTGGCAACCTGTCAGCAGGGTGAAAACCTTATCGTCACCGTCAGCGACAATGGCTGTGGCATTGATGAGCAACACCTGCAGCAGATATTCCAGCCGTTTTTCACCACCAAAGAAGCCGGTAAAGGCACCGGGCTGGGGCTATCACTGTCATTCGGTATCATCGAGCAACACGGCGGTCAGATGAATGCCACCAGTACTGTTGGTGAAGGCACCACCTTTACCGTCACCCTGCCACTGAATCATTACCCGGCCAGCAAAGCTGATCCCGACACAACCAGTACGGCCCACTGAATGCACCCACGGCATAACCGGCACAAATGACAGTTATGCCACATATGACATGCCAATAATGACACCTGGTTTTTCTCAGCCTGATGGATCATTTCTCAGATCTCCTGCTAATCCCATAATAATCAACAAGTTATAAACACCACCAAGTGTTGGCACCCTTGTTGCAATCTTACTGTGCAGAGACATTAAAAGGCCGCGGCTACACGAACAGCCGCACTGACTGACACCTAGTGAGGTGATTGATATGGCACACGTTGAAGAAGAACAGGGCGTAGAAGTAATTGGTATGCTGCCATCCGCAGTGATGGTACTGGTAGGTATGGCTGTCGCGATTCTGCCTGTTTTAATGCAGCTGGCACTGATTATCGGTAGCTAAACCCTCGCAGGCACCTCCTTCGCCTGCACCTGTATTCCCGTTTTTTCCTACCCGCCGCGGCTTCGGCCGCGACAACTTTATCGCCTCCTTGCACAGGCGTTCCCGGGACATCATTGATGTCCCGTTTTTTTGCCTTTCTTACGCCAGGGGTTGCTGTGCCAGCCTTATCAGGCTTTGGCCTTGGCGATCTCCCTCAAGCGTTTCACCGCTTTATGATTCACGCTGCGTTGCGGAAAGGTGCCATCCTCACGTCGGCTACCAGCTTTAACGCCGGTCAGCAACGCCAGGCACTGATCAACTGTCGCCACCGCATGCACCTCAAACTCACCGGCTTCAACCGCTGCAATCACCTCACGCTTGAGCATCAGGTTACGCACATTGGCCTGGGGAATAATCACCCCCTGTTTGCCCGTCAGCCCCCGTTGCTGGCAGAGCTGGAAGAAACCTTCGATCTTCTCATTCACCCCACCAATGGCCTGCACCTCACCGTACTGGTTGATGGAGCCCGTCACGGCATACTGCTGCAGGATAGGCACGTGGGTCAGCGCAGAAATCAGGGTACAAACCTCGGCCAGTGAGGCGCTGTCACCGTCGACATACCCGTAGGACTGTTCCAGTGCAATGCTGGCCGACAGCGTCATGGGGAAGTCAGAGGCATATTTGTGGCCCAGATAACCAGTCAGGATCAGTACCCCTTTAGAGTGGATCGACTGACCGAGCGATACTTCACGTTCGATATCGACAATGCCACGGCTGCCCGGATGCACCGTGGCGGTAATGCGGGCAGGGGTACCAAAGGACACATCGCCCATCTGCAGTACCGTCAGGCCATTACTCTTGCCCACCGCCTGTCCATCGGTGTCGATCAGCACCGTCTGATTAAGGATGTTATCCATGATTTTTTCCGACAGCCGCCCGGTGCGGGCCTCTTTGGCAGCCAGTGCAGCTTCCACATGGTCAGCACTGATCAGATCGTCATTGCGCTGACGGCGTTTGTAGTCAGCCTCACAGAGCAGGTCCACCAGCTCGCCTACATGGCAGGACAGCAGATCCTGATCACCAGCCAGCCGTGAGCTGTGTTCCACCAGCCGGGCTGCCGCCTGACGGCTCAGTGGTGCCAGCCCCTCTTCATCGGTGAGGGTTTTCATCAGTCGGGCATAATGCCGGGTTGCACTGGCATTGCGCTGCAGATCTTCATCAAAGTCGACCACCACCCGGAACATCTTCTCAAAGTCGTGATCCATCTCCTGCAGCAGATAATAGATATCACGCGAGCCGATCAGCACCACTTTGACCTGTAACGACACCGCCTGGGGATTCAGGGTAATCGTACTGATGCCGGTGTAATCACTGGCCGGGTTTTCAATACGAATCTCATGGGCCTTAAGCGCTCGCTTAAGCGCGCCATACACGAAGGGCTGCTCCAGCAGTTTTTCGGCTTCCATCACCAGGTAACCACCGTTAGCACGGTGCAGGGCGCCGGAGCGAATCAGCTTATGGGTGGTAACCAGCGAGCCCATCTCGGTGCCATATTCAATCCGGCCAAACAGGTTTTCATAGCTGGGATGGGCTTCATATACCACCGGTGCGCCTTTGGTCTTGTCATGGTCGACCAGCAGGTTGGCGCTGAAATTCTCATCCAGCCAGCTGCGACGGCTGGCATCACTCTGCGCTTCAGGAATGCGTTCATCACCGGTCATCTCATCATGACGTTTGACGATGGTGGTTTCCATCTTGCTCAGATATTCCGCCACCCCAGCCAGGTTGGCATACTTCTCTTTCAGCGGTTGAACCAGTGGCGCAATCGCCGCACGGGCGGTATCCCGGTTCAGCTGCTTCATCCGCTCCGCCACTTCACGACGCCATTTCGGCATCTCGGTCAGACATTCATTGAGGAACTCTTCCAGCTCCGCGATGGCACGGTTGAAATCGTCACGTACCTCTTCTGGCAGCTGCGTAAACGCGGCCTCATCCATCGCCTGGCCTTCAGCCACCGGCATAAAGCCAATGGTGCCGCCTTCACGGTACACCGCTACGCTGTGCTCACGGGCACGGCGCTCAACCTGCTCGATGGCCTGATCATTCTGACGGTTAAAGGTGCGCTCGATTTTGCCTTTCTGGCGCTGATAGGTCGGGCTCTCATACGCTGCAGGCAGTTCGCTGAGTATAGCGTCCAGCAGGTGGCGCAGGTCACGGGTAAACTGGTGGGCACGGCCAGCTGGCAGGCTGACGGCAATCGGGGAGCGGGCATCGTCCAGGTTGTTCAGATACACCCAGTCGCCCGGTTTGCGCTCTTTTTTGGCGCAGCTACGCAGGTTCTCCATGGCAAATGAGAACCGACCGGTATGGGGGTTACCCATCACAAACATATTGTAGCCGGGGCGGCGCATCCCTATACCAAACTGCATCGCATCCACGGCGCGGTGCTGGCCAAAGAAGCCGGTGAAAGGCTCCAGAGTGGCAGTGGTTTTGAAGGGTAACTGTTCGGCATCGCACACTTTATACAGCGCGGCAGCCTCAAGACGGGTTGGCTTATCCATAGGCTTTTCCCCTTGCGTCAGAGTCAGCCCGGTGCACGCTGTATACGTGCCGTCGCTGACCGGGATGCTTTTCGTTATACGCTGTGAAACAGCTTGGCGCAAGTCAGAACAAAATGGAAACTCGTCGGTAAATCAGAAGGTTACAAACAGAGAAGGGCGCTCAATTCCAGACCGGATATTGAGCGCTTATACGTGAGGAAGCGGCCGTTATGCCAACAGCGCCGCCCGCAACTGGGCGATTACCGGCGCAGTATCCGGGGTCACACCCCGCCAGATTGAAAATGACACCGCGGCCTGCTCAACCAGCATGCCCAGGCCATCAATCGCCACCGCAGCACCGTGCTGCTCTGCCCAGCGACAGAACGCCGTCTGCTCGCTGGCGTACATCATATCGTAGCACCAGCCATCACGGCTGAGCAGATCATCCGGCAACGGTGGTACCTCGCCCTGCAGGCTGGCCGCGGTGCCGTTGATCACCAGCTCGAACTGCTGACCGGCCAGTTGCTCAAAGCCAACCGCCTGCAATGGAATGTCAGTATGAGGCTGAAACAGCTCCACCAGCGCCTGGGCGCGGGCCAGGGTACGGTTGGCGATCACCAGCCGGGCAGGCTTTTCTGTCAACAGCGGCTGCAGAACACCGCGCACGGCACCACCCGCACCGAGTACCAGCACAGATTTGCCCTCAATCACCCCACCGTGGTTCACCACGATGTCGCGCACCATGCCAACACCGTCAGTGTTGTCACCGCACAGCTCACCGGCATCGTTGCGGTATAAGGTATTCACTGCGCCTGCCAGCTCAGCCCGTGGCGAGCGCTGCTGCGCTGCAGCCCAGGCCTGCTCTTTGAAGGGGATGGTGATATTCAGCCCTTTGCCATCACCCTGCAGAAATTCGGTCCAGGCGGTGCTGAAGTCATCTTCAGCCACACAGATGGCCGAGTAGGTCAGGTCCTGACCAGTCTGCTGTGCAAACGCGGCATGAATCTGTGGCGATTTGCTGTGCTTGATCGGGTTGCCGAAAACGGCGTACTGATCGGTCATCGCTCAGCCCTCCAGGTTCAGCCAGTCCCGTGGCTTGAGGTAGCGCTCATACAACTGCGCCTCTTCGCTACCCGGCTCTGGCTGCCAGTCATAACTCCAGCGTACTTCCGGCGGCAGTGACATAAGAATAGATTCTGTCCGGCCACCAGACTGCAGGCCAAACAGAGTGCCACGGTCATACACCAGGTTGAACTCAACGTAGCGACCCCGACGGTGCAACTGGAAGTCACGCTGACGCTCGCCGTATTCAGTATCCTTACGGCGCTCAACGATCGGTGCATAGGCTTTGGCATAGGCATTACCGATCGACTGCATCAGGGCAAAGCTGTGCTCGAAGCCACCTTCGTTCAGATCATCAAAGAACAGGCCGCCAACACCACGGGGTTCATCACGGTGCTTGAGGTGGAAGTAATCATCACACCACTGTTTGAAGTGCGGGTAGACCTCATCACCGAATGGGTCGCAGGCATCTTTCGCTGTCTGATGCCAGAACTGACAATCTTCGTCGTTGCCATAATAGGGGGTCAGATCGAAGCCGCCGCCAAACCACCAGATAGGATCTTCGCCTTCTTTCTCGGCAATAAAGAACCGGACGTTGGCATGGGAAGTCGGCACATAAGGGTTATGCGGATGGATAACCAGCGACACACCCATAGCTTCAAAACTGCGCCCGGCCAGTTCAGGACGGCTGGCACTGGCCGACGGTGGCAGCTTGTCACCAAACACATGGGAGAAGTTAACCCCGCCTTTTTCAAACACCGCTCCCTCTGCGATCACCCGCGTGCGGCCACCACCACCCTGTTCCCGCTGCCAGCTGTCTTCTTCAAATGTAGCCTGGCCGTCCAGTGCTTCCAGTGCATGACAGATCTCATCCTGCAGGCTTAGCAGGTACTGTTTAACAGCAGAGATATCCGGTGCGGACATGGGGTGTTCCTCCAGAACAGGGTAGGTAAGGGGATAGGTCAGTGTGTACTAATCAGTGACGCAGAATGGCATCACTGCATAAATCTCGAATCTGGGTAGGCTGATCCAGCGGACCGGTTTCGCCCCCAGTAATAGTGTCCACTACGCTATTGAAGTAAAGATTTACTTTCAATCTGTCTCTTGCTGGCATCTTGCCAGCTGGATTAGCAGAGGTTGAGACGATAGGGCCACCGAAGCTTTCACTAACTTGCTGGATAAGTGGATGCTGACTGATGCGAACAGCCACTGACGGGTGTTCACCTTTTATCCAGACAGGTATCTGATTCAGCGGGTCTGGAATCAGAAAGGTAACCGGGCCTGGCCAGTGCTGCGCCAGCGTGGCGCGTTGCGCTTCAGTGAGCGGGCGCAGCAGAAAATCGATCTGCTCCATCGCCCCCGCCACCAGGATCAGGCCCTTGTGCTGTGGCCGTTTTTTCATCGCAAGGATGCGTTCAACCGCCGCACAATCAAACGGGTCACAGCCCAGCCCCCAGACCGCCTCCGTCGGGTAGGCGATGACGCCACCGCGACGCAGGGTGCTAACGACTTTACGTAACTGCCACCCGTTCAGCACTCTCAGATCTCGCCGTTGGCCAGCTGAGCCTGCAGTGCAGCGTCCTTGGCTACTACTGCATCAGTGTTAGCCTGACGCTCTGCAACCAGACGCTGAGCCAGTGCTTCGTCTTTCACAGCCAGGATCTGAGACGCCAGGTAAGCAGCGTTTTTCGCACCCGCTTTACCAATCGCAACAGTCGCTACCGGAATACCACCTGGCATCTGAACAGTAGACAGCAGAGCATCCAGACCATCCAGGGAGGAGTTGATTGGTACACCAATCACCGGCTTGGTGGTGTTCGCAGCAACGGCACCCGCCAGATGAGCAGCCATACCAGCAGCACAGATAAATGCAACTGCACCACGTGCATCTGCATCTTTAACGTAGTCGTGAGTCTGAACTGGCGTACGGTGAGCAGAGCTTACTTTCATCTCAAACTCAACATTCAGGGAGCGCAGTACGTCGGCAGCGGCCTTCATAACGGGCAGGTCAGAGTCGGAACCCATCAGAATCGCAACAAACGGCTTGGACATTATCAGTCACCTAACTATGTGTAATTGTCATTGTTGGTAAAGGAAGAACAGACCACCGAGACCTTATTGAGCCCCGATTACCTGTCTGGCGGATACAAATCCGCATGGACTGGGCGAACATTAATCAAACAGGCTCCAGGTTGCAACCATACCAATTAAGGGTTTATTCACAGCAGCACCCAGCTAGCAGTTTATCAACGCAATGTGAATACTAACCAATGCGCTGATAACCAACTCCCGCCAGCTCCACCAGCCCTTTGAGTTCCAGCGTAGTCAACAGTGGCAGAAGATCCAGTACACTCTGGCCTGTCAGACCACAAAGTTGATCCAGCGACAGTTGTTCGGCTTCAAAAACATGCAGCAACGTCTGTTCAGCAGCGGTCAGTTCAGGCTGGTCAGCAGTGCCGGGGGCAGCCACCGGCATCCGCCTCCCACACTGCGCCCCGAGTATAGAGCCCAGCTGCTCAATAATATGGCCCGTTGTCTGTACCAGCGTGGCCCCTTCGCGAATCAGGGTATGGCAGCCCTGGCTTTGTGGGCTATGCAGCGCACCTGGCAAGGCAAACACCTCGCGGTTATAGTCCAGCGCGAGGCGGGCTGTGATCAGTGAGCCACTGCGCGGAGCCGCTTCAATCACCAGCACCCCGGCACTGAGCCCGCTGATAATCCGGTTCCGACGGGGGAAGTGCCCACCACGCGGCGGTGTACCTGGCCAGAACTCCGTCACCAGCGCACCACCGGCATCAATAATCTGTCCGGCCAGTCGCTGGTGGCGGGCAGGGTAGGCGACATCCGGCCCGGTCCCCTGTATCGCCAGCGTTATCCCCTGCTGATCCACCACCGCCTGGTGGGCTGCGCCATCAATTCCCAGTGCCAGACCGCTGGTCACCACCAGGCCGCTGCGTGCCAGCTCGCCGGCAAAGGCAGCGGCATTACGTAGCCCCTGCCGGGTCGCATGGCGGCTACCCACAATACCAAGCTGAGGCAGGCACAGAGTGGCCGGATTACCGTAGACCAGCAAAAAAGCCGGCGGGTCAGGAATCTGTTGTAGCAGGGGCGGGTAGTTATCACTGTCCCAGCTCACCACATGGTGCAGTGCCGGGGCTGACGCAACCCACTGTGCGACCTGATCCACCCGCTGCTGCAGCGGTCCCTGATTGAGCTGCCAGGCTTTTATGGCATTGCGCACAGCGGGCTTGAAACCCAGCGCCTCCAGGGTGCCGGTGTCTGCCGCCAGCAATCGCGAGGCATTCCAGCCCTGTTGCCAGAGCTGTAACAACGCTGTCGGGCTGACCCGGGGTAACGCTGCCACCGCAACCCAGTCCTGCCATTGATGACTGTTATCAGACATGCTTCGCTCCTCCCTGAGCCTTCTTATCAGCCACTGAGTATAGGTCAGTCTTTACAGTCCGTCCCCAGACTGTTCTGCAACGGGCCGCAAGTCGCTATAATGGGTCAATTCGCGTCCCCTGAGCGGGCGCTACCTTATTCACGTAACCGGACACCACCTTCATATCATGGCTATTCGTACCATTCTGGAATTTCCTGACCCACGGCTGCGCACCGTTGCCGAGCCAGTCGCCGTTGTTGATGACGAGATCCGTGCCCTGCTCGACGATATGTTCGAGACCATGTACGACGCATCAGGAATCGGCCTTGCTGCCACTCAGATCAACGTCCACAAACGTATCGTGACCATGGATCTGTCCGAGGAAAACAACTCGCCGCTGGTATTCATCAACCCTGAATTTGAAGTCATGGATGAAGAGCTCCATAGCTACAAAGAAGGTTGCCTGTCGGTTCCTGAGTTCTATGAAGAAGTATCCCGCCCACAGCAGGTGCGTATTAAAGCCCTGAATAAAGATGGCGATGCTTTTGAAATGGTGGCCGATGAACTGCTGGCAGTTTGTATTCAGCATGAAATTGACCACCTGGACGGCAAACTGTTCGTGGATCATATCTCCGCGCTGAAGCGTAACCGGATTCGCACCAAGCTCGAGAAGAAACATAAGCTCGAAGCGAGCCAGCGCTAAGCTTTCCAGCGCGAGTGAGTCATTACCAACAGGCGTGCTTCGGCAGGCCTGTTTTTCTTTCTGAAGCCACCCTGACCTCTGGAGCCCTTCAATGCGTATCGTTTTCGCCGGCACACCGGACTTCGCTGCAGCCAGCCTGCAGGCCTTGCTCAACACCGACCATGAGATTGTGGCGGTGTATACCCAGCCTGACCGCCAGGGCAAGCGTAAAAACCAGCTCGCGCCCCGCCCGGTGAAAGACCTGGCGCAGGCCCATGGGATTCCGGTCTTTCAGCCCCACAGCCTGAAAGATGCCGACGAACAGGCGCAGCTGCGCACACTCAATGCCGATCTGATGGTGGTGGTTGCCTACGGCATGCTGCTGCCCAAAGCCGTGCTGGACACCCCGAAGCTGGGCTGTATCAATGTCCATGGCTCCATTCTGCCGCGCTGGCGTGGTGCTGCTCCGGTTGAGCGGGCGATGCTGGCTGGCGACGCTGAAACCGGCGTTACCATCATGCAGATGGATGAGGGGCTGGATACCGGCAACATGCTGCATATCGTTACCACCCCGATCAGCCAGACGGATACAGCAGCCAGCCTGTTTGCCCGGCTGACCGAGCTCGGTGCCCAGGCCCTGGTGGAAAGCCTGCCAGGGCTGGAGCAGGGCACCCTGACCGGTCAGGTACAGGATGAAAGCCTGGTCACCTACGCCAGCAAGCTGAGCAAGCAGGAAGGGCAGATCGACTGGACTCGCACAGCTGCCGATATCGACCTTACCGTACGCGCGCTCAGCCCGCGGGTAGCGGTCACCTTCCAGCTGGATGGCGAAGCGGTCAAACTGCTGGCCTGTGAGCAGGTTGAGCAGCAGGGCCAGCCGGGCGAGATCCTGGCGTCAGATAAGAAAAGCATTGTGGTTGGCTGTGGTGCCAACGCGCTGAAAATTACCCAGTTACAGCTGCCGGGCAAAAAAGCCATGGCCGCTGCTGATGTACTGAACTCCCGCCGCGAGCGCTTCAGCGCTGGCCAGACCCTGGACTGAATACCATGCAGAACGTTCGTACCCTTGCCGCCCGCACCCTGGCACCGCTGTTGCGCCATCAGGGCTCGCTGAAAACACTGATGCTGGATGCTCTCAAAGAGTGCCCGGAACGGGATCAGGGCCTGTTACAGGCCCTGTGTTACGGCGTGATGCGCCACCAGCCACAGCTGTCCCGGATCTCCCGTCAGATGCTGAAAAAGCCGTTCGGGCCACGGGACTACGATCTGCTGGCACTGCTGTGGATCGGCATCTACCAGCTCGACCACCTGCGCATTCCCGAACACGCCGCCATCGCCGAAACAGTCGGCGGCACCGACGCCCTGGCCAAGCCCTGGGCCAAAGGTCTGCTTAACGCCATCCTGCGCCGTTACCAGCGCGAAAACGAGCTGATCAAGGCTGATCTGGCGGAAGATCTGGGTTATCGCTACAACCATCCCGAGTGGTTTATTCTCAAGCTGCAGCACAGCTGGCCTGATCACTGGGAGTCGATTCTGACGCAGAACAACCGTACTGCCCCCATGACCCTGCGCACCAATCCGCGCCTTACCAGCCGTGATGACTACCTGACCATGCTCAATGACGATGGCATCCATGCCCGCGCCTGCCTGTATGCAGAGCAGGGCATCGAGCTGGAGCAGCCCTGTGCCGTGGATGACCTGCCAGGTTTTCGCGAAGGAGAAGTCTCAGTACAGGACGAAGCGGCCCAGCTCAGTGCGGCCCTGCTGAACCTGCAACCAGGCCAGCGTCTGCTGGACGCCTGTGCCGCTCCCGGTGGCAAACTCTGCCATGCACTGGAGCTGCAACCTGACCTTAATGCCACTGCCATTGAGCTGGAACAGAGCCGGGCACCCCGTATCTATGACAACCTTGCGCGGCTTGAGCTCAAGGCTGATGTGGTAATTGGCGATGCCGCTATCCAGAACTGGTGGGATGGCGAGCAGTTTGATCGCATCCTGGTAGATGCACCGTGCTCTGCGACCGGCGTTATCCGTCGTAACCCGGACATCAAGTACCTGCGCAAAAGCGACGACATCAAAAACCTCAGTAACCTGCAGCTCAACATTCTGAGTAACTGCTGGCAGATGCTGAAACCCGGTGGACGGCTGGTTTACGCCACCTGTTCGATCTTCCCGCAGGAGAACGAACGTCTGGTAGCCCGCTTCCTCAAACAGGTGGATGATGCCATCCACCAGCCCATCGAGGCCGACTGGGGGGTAGCATGCCCGCTGGGTCGCCAGTTGCTGCCTCAGCCAGACAGCCACGATGGTTTTTACTATGCAGTGCTTGAAAAGCAGATTTGAAGTAACGGTAATCGGCGGACGATAACAGGTCATGAAGATCATCATTCTGGGTGCAGGGCAGGTCGGTGGCACACTGGCGGAGAACCTCGCCAACGAAGCAAACGACATCACCATTGTGGATACAGACACGGCCCGGCTGCGTGAGCTGCAGGACCGCATGGATATTCGCACCATTGAAGGTAAGGCATCCTACCCCTCCGTGCTGGTCCAGGCCGGGGCCCAGGATGCTGATATGCTGATTGCGGTGACCAACCTGGATGAGGTCAATATGATCGCCTGCCAGGTAGCACAGACGCTGTTCAACACCCCGACCAAGATCGCCCGGGTACGTGAGCACGACTACCTCAAACAGAAGAAAATCTTCGCCGATAAAGCCATCCCCATCGATGTACTGATCTCCCCGGAAGAGCTGGTCACCCGTCACGTAAAACGGCTGATCCAGCACCCCGGCGCGCTGCAGGTACTGGATTTTGCCGATGGCAAAGCTCAGCTGGTAGCAGTAAAGGCTTACTATGGCGGACCACTGGTGGGCCGTGAAATCGCTTATCTGCGTGCCCATATGCCCGCCGTCGACACCCGCGTAGCCGCGATCTTCCGTCGGGGCAGCCCGATCATCCCCCAGGGTGACACAGTCATCGAGGCCGATGATGAAGTATTCTTCATCGCCGCCACCAAGGATATCCGGGCGGTGATGAGTGAGCTGCGCCGCCTCGACAGGCCTTACAAGCGCATTATGATCGCCGGTGGCGGTAATATCGGTGCCCGGCTGGCCACCACCATCGAGGATGATTTTCAGGTCAAGATTATCGAGCGCAGTATGAGCCGCTGTAACCAGCTGGCCCGCCGCCTCAATAACACCATCGTGCTGCACGGCAGCGCCTCCGACAAAGAGCTGCTGCTGGAAGAAAACATCGAAGACACCGATGTATTCTGCGCCCTGACCAACGATGACGAGGCTAACATCATGGCCTCCATGCTGGCCAAACGACTGGGTGCCCGTACGGTGATGACATTGATCAACAACCCTGCCTATGTCGACCTGGTGCAGGGTGGGGTGATCGACATCGCCATCTCGCCCCAGCAAACCACCATCGGCGCCTTGCTGACCCACGTCCGTCGTGGTGATGTAGCCGCCGTGCACTCCCTGCGTCGTGGCGCTGCCGAAGCACTGGAAGCCGTCGCCCACGGCGATAGCCGCAGCTCCAAAGTAGTGGGTAAAACCATTGAACAGATCGCCCTGCCGCCAGGCTGTACCATCGGTGCCATTGTCCGTAATGAAGAAGTATTGATGGCCCACGATGATGTGCTGGTTGAAAACGGTGACCATGTGATCCTGTTCCTGGTCGACAAAAAACGCATTGCCGAGGTGGAGCGTCTGTTCCAGGTCGGGCTGGCCTTCTTCTGAAGCACAGGAGCTGCACCCCATGCACTACCGGGTAATACTGCGCATCCTCGGCATTTTGCTGATGATCTTCAGCTTCACCATGCTGCCACCGGTGGCCATCTCGCTGTTCTATGAAGACGGTGCAGAGCTGGCCTTTGTCACCGGCTTCACCATTACCCTGCTGACCGGTTTCCTGCTCTGGATACCCGTATACCGGGTACGTCAGGATCTGCGTACCCGCGATGGCTTCCTGATCACGGTACTGTTCTGGGCAGTACTGGGGCTGTTCGGGGCCTTTCCACTGGCCCTGGCCGACAACCCCCACCTGAGTGTGGTCGACGCTGTGTTCGAATCCCTGTCAGCCCTGACCACCACCGGAGCCACCGTTATTACCGGTATCGACTATCTGCCGCAGTCGATCCTGTTCTACCGCCAGCAACTGCAATGGCTGGGTGGAATGGGGATTATCGTGCTGGCTGTGGCGATCCTGCCCATGCTGGGCATCGGGGGCATGCAGCTGTACCGAGCCGAAACACCCGGCCCGGTGAAAGACTCCAAGCTGACCCCACGGATCACCGAAACCGCCAAAGCACTGTGGTATATCTACCTGTCGCTGACCATCGCCTGCGCCGTTGGCTACAAGCTGGCAGGCATGAGCTGGTTTGATGCGGTCAGCCACAGCTTTTCCACCGTCGCGATCGGCGGTTTTTCCACCCATGACGCCAGTATCGGTTACTTCAACTCACCGTTGATCGAAGCGATCTGTATCTTCTTTATGGTTATCTCGGCGGTCAATTTCGGTCTGCACTTCTTCGCCTGGCGTCAGCGTACCCTCAGTCACTACCTGATGGACCCGGAGTTCCGTTTTTATCTGATCGGACTGACGGTCATCACACTGATTGCGCTGGCCGCACTGACAGGCACCGCCACTTATGAGCCGCTGGAAGCGTTTCGCAAGGCAGCCTTTATGGTGGTCTCCATTGCCACCACCACCGGTTTTGCCACCGCTGATTTTGCCCACTGGCCGGTGATGCTGCCGTTTCTGCTGTTTGTCGCCGCCTTTGCCGGTGGCTGTGCCGGGTCCACCGGTGGCGGAATGAAGGTTATCCGGGTACTGCTGATCCTGAAACAGGGTTACCGGGAGATCCAGCGGCTGGTACACCCCAACGCCGTAATCCCGGTCAAGCTGGGCGATAAACCGATCTCAGACCGGGTACTGGAAGCGGTCTGGGGTTTTTTCTCTGTGTATCTGATCGTATTCGTGGTGATGCTGATTATCCTGCTGGCCACCGGGCTGGATCAGGTAACGGCCTGGTCCGCGGTTGGTGCCACCCTGAACAACCTGGGCCCGGGACTTGGCAAAGTCGCTGCCCACTATGGCGATCTCAATGATACCGCCAAGTGGGTACTGTGCTTTGCCATGCTGCTGGGCCGACTGGAAGTATTCACCCTGCTGGTACTGTTCACACCCACCTTCTGGCGACGTTAAATAGCGGCCTTCCACCTCGCTGGACACTGCGCCAGCGAGGCTCTCTTCTCAAATCCACTCCTCTGAGCGACAGCGCTGATTAATTTACACCCAGTTGTCTGATGCTCAGCCACAGATCGACCGGCTTTTCGTGTATAATTCCGCTCTTATTTTTCGGGCCAATTTGATTGAATTAGTGGTGAATTCCGTGACTGACAAGGTTTCTCCGGACGTTAGTACATTTCAGGGGCTGATCCTTGCACTGCAGGAATACTGGGCAGAGCATGGCTGCGTCATCGTTCAACCGCTGGATATGGAAGTGGGCGCAGGCACCTTCCATCCGGCTACATTCCTGCGGGCCATTGGCCCGGAGACATGGCGCTCTGCATACGTGCAGCCAAGCCGCCGTCCAACTGATGGCCGTTACGGTGAAAACCCTAACCGCCTGCAGCACTACTACCAGTTCCAGGTGGTAATGAAACCGTCCCCGGCAAACCTGCAGGAGCTCTACCTGGGCTCCCTCAAACGCATGGGCCTGGATCTGCTGGTGCACGATGTGCGCTTCGTTGAAGACAACTGGGAGTCCCCGACACTGGGTGCCTGGGGTCTGGGCTGGGAAGTCTGGCTCAACGGTATGGAAGTGACGCAGTTCACCTACTTCCAGCAGGCCGGTGGCCTGGAGTGCTACCCGGTAACCGGCGAGATCACCTACGGGCTTGAGCGTATCGCCATGTACCTGCAGGACGTTGATTCCGTGTACGACCTGATCTGGACCCGTCACCCGGATGGCACCGTTGTCACCTACGGTGATGTGTTCCATCAGAACGAAGTGGAGCAGTCCACCTACAACTTTGAGCACGCCGATGTGCCGCAGTTGTTCGTTAACTTCGACCACTACGAAGCCGAGTGCAACAAGTTGCTGGCGCTGGAAACACCGCTGCCGCTGCCAGCCTACGAGCTGGTGCTGAAGGCCTCCCACACCTTCAACCTGCTGGATGCCCGCCATGCGATCTCGGTGACCGAGCGTCAGCGTTACATCCTGCGCGTGCGTACCCTGGCCCGTGAAGTTGCTCAGGCATATTTCAACAGCCGTAAGGCGCTGGGCTTCCCACTGGCAGAAGAGTCCATCCGGC
>Ga0193950_1000096_pt1 | contig 23812 bp, 22 predicted proteins | sample BB_1_MG_FD_144485 | JGI IMG/M metagenome (GOLD analysis project Ga0193950, IMG submission 144485) | Microbial mat bacterial communities from the Broadkill River, Lewes, Delaware, United States - BB_1_MG | ecosystem: Environmental > Aquatic > Freshwater > River > Microbial mats | place: USA...
TCCCATCCACTTTTTATCCGCCACGGGCGCTCAGCAGTGAAACACGTCCTCGCCGGGTGTGGGGCTTCCCCATGTGAGAGTAGGGCATCGCCAGGCATCTAATTCCGAGAAACCCCGAGCGCTTAACAGCCTCGGGGTTTTTTCGTTGTGGCAAAAAAACAGAAACTGCCTGCAGCGCTGATCCCATCCACTCTTTATCCGCCGCGGGCGCTCAGCAGTGAAACACGTCCTCGCCGGGTGTGGGGCTTCCCCATGTGGGTGTGGTGGGTATAAACCAGGCAGCTGATTCCGAGAACCCCCGAGCAAGCTGTGTTCGGGGGCGTTGTGGCGTAAAAACTACTGATCGCCAGCAAGCTGGCTCCTACGATCGTGGCTTCATCGCTTTGTAGTATCGCGCTCCGTACAGCAGGTTATACCAGTCATAGGTAACAGAGCACTGATTCCAACGGCTCGTCAGCAGGCTGGTTCTTTCGATCGTGGCAGTCTCGGGCTGCTTAAATACGGCGCTGACATTACTCACCTGGGGGCGTTCGTTGTGAAAATCTGCCTTACCAATGCCTCTGGCAGGTTATTCCTGACGGAAGGGCCATATCAGTATCGGTTCAGCCTGAGTTATATACTGCTGTTCATCAATTAAGTTTGTCATGCTGGAGTTAACGAGTCTGTTATATCTAGCGGTGCTCGGGAGCTCAATTAGTCTACTCTCATCAATGCGTTATTAGCTGAGCAATGGTATAACGTTGCTGGCGAAATTTTGTGATTCGCGCTCAGCGTGAAGAGCGATTAGAATTAGCGCCTTAAAGAGCAGTAGTCCGCGAACGACATGAACGCGGTTGTTCAGGAATATCAGATCAGGAGTGGCGCTTAGCCATGGTAAAGGTTCGCGAAGAGCATCCTATTCGAGAAGACGGTTCAGTTGATCTGGACCTCTGGTTAAGCCTGTTGGCAGAGCAGGTGGAAATCACTGACATTGAGCGTATGCGCAAAGCCTGTGAACTGGCTAAGTGGGCATATGAACAGGCTGAGGCACAGGAAGATGTCTGGGCTCAGGGTTCCGCAGCCGGGAGCTTCCGTACCGGGCTTGAGATGGCACAGATTCTGGCTGAGCTTCAGCAAGAAGAAGATACCCTTCTTGCAGCAATCCTTTACCGGTCTGTACGTGAGCGAAAGCTGGCGCTGGAAGCTGTACGTAAGCAGTTTGGCAAAGAAGTCGGCCGTATGATCGATGGTGTGCTGAAGATGGCTGCAATTGGTAGTCGGAAGAATCCACGCCTGGAAGATAATGCACTGGCCTCGGGTGGCAGCCAGATTGAGAATATCCGCCGCATGCTGGTCGAGATGATTGGCGATGTACGCGTTGCGCTGATTAAAATTGCTGAGCGTACCTGTGCCATTCGAGGGGTAAAAGAAGGCTCCCGGCGTAAACGCTATCTTGTTGCCCGTGAAGTGTTTGATATCTATGCACCACTCGCGCACCGACTTGGCATTGGTCATATCAAATGGGAGCTTGAGGATCTGTCTTTTCGCTACCTTAAACCGAATGATTACAAGCATATAGCCCGTTTGCTGGATGAAAAGCGTCTGGACCGTCAGGACTATATCGACGAAGTTGTCCAGCGCCTGACTGATGAGCTGGAAGGAATGAGCATTGATGGTGACGTCAGTGGTCGTGCTAAGCACATTTACAGTATCTGGCGGAAGATGCAGCGCAAGAATATCGACTTCAGCCAGGTTTATGATGTTCGTGCTGTACGCATTCTTGTGCCTGAAATTCGTGATTGCTATGCCGTGCTGGGGATTGTACATGGCTTGTGGCGCAACATTCCCCACGAGTTTGATGACTACGTTGCCTCACCTAAGCCCAATGGCTACCGCTCACTGCACACGGCAGTGTTTGGGCCTGATGGTAAGGTGCTTGAGATCCAGATTCGTACTTTCTCTATGCATGAAGAGGCGGAGCTGGGTGTCTGCGCCCACCACCTCTACAAAGGTACGGATCTCAAATCGACCAGCGACTCCTATGAAGATAAGATCGCCTGGCTGCGGCAGGTGCTGGAGTGGCATGAAGACCTTGGTGAAAGCGAAGGTTTTGGCGATATGCTGCGCTCCGATATAGTCCAGGACCGGGTTTATGTATTTACCCCGGATGGCCATGTAATTGACCTGCCGACGGGCTCCACGCCGGTCGATTTTGCCTACCGGGTGCATACTGAGATTGGCCATCGCTGTCGAGGTGCCAAGATCAATGGCCGGATTGTGCCGCTTAACCGTCGATTACAGACCGGTGATCAGGCTGAAATTCTGACAGCCAATGAGGAGAAGCCCCGCCGTGACTGGTTGAACAGCAATCTGGGTTTTGTCACAACCTCACGCGCTCGCGCCAAGGTTGCACACTGGTTTAAAGCACAGGCCAAAGATCAGAATGCTGAAGCTGGTCGACAGATTGTTGAGCGGGAGCTGAAACGGCTGGCGCTGGACCTGTCTGAAATCAGCTATGAAAAGCTGGCTAAAACTGTTAATTACAAGAATGCTGAAGATGCCTTTGCTGCTCTGGGTGCAGGGGATCTTCGGCTATCACAGATTATTAATGCTGCTCAGCAGCAGGTTGAGCTGGCGGTTGAAGCAGAGGCGTTCCCGGTTACTAGCTTGCGTACGCGGGTACCATCAGAGAGTCGTGATTCTGGAATCCGGATCAGTGGGGTGGGTAACCTTCTCACCACCATAGCAGCCTGCTGCAAGCCAGTACCTGGTGACCCAATCGTGGGCTATATCACTATGGGTCGTGGTGTATCCATTCACCGTGATGACTGTAGTAACGCCCTTGCATTCCAGGAACAGGAACCGGAACGGCTGATCGAGGTTGATTGGGGGGATGAGTCTGAAGCGACTTATCCGGTTGATGTGCTGATTGAGGCCTATGACCGTCAGGGTCTGTTACGTGATGTGATGATGGTGTTGGCTACCGATAACATTAATATCACCGCCGCCAATACGCTGACCGATAAGAATGATAATACCGCCAGGCTATCACTGACGATTGAGATCTCACGACTGGATATGCTGGGTCGCATTATGGACCGAATTAACCAGGTACCAAACGTGATTGACGTCCATCGTCATCGCTCTGGCGGGAGTTCTCGGTGAGTCAGCGCTATAACCTGGATGACCTGCGTGAATTGATGGCCAGGCTGAGAGACCCTGTGGATGGCTGTCCATGGGATTTGCAGCAGACGTTTGCCACGATTGTTCCGCATACGCTGGAGGAAGCTTATGAGGTGGCAGACTGTATTGAGCAGCAGGATTACCCACACCTGGAAGGGGAGCTGGGTGATCTGCTATTCCAGGTAATCTTTTACTCACAATTAGGAAAAGAAGAGTCAATATTCGATTTTGATTCTATTGTCCATACTCTGGTGACTAAGCTGATCCGCCGTCACCCCCATGTGTTTCCACTAGGCACACTGGCTTCACGCGCTGCTGACCAGACGGCAGATACGCAGGCTGTAAGTGCGCGCTGGGAAGCGATTAAACAGCAGGAGCGAGCGGCAAAGTCTCAGCAGAGAGTGCTGGATGATGTGCCACGTGCACTGCCTGCCTTGAGCCGGGCGGTGAAGCTGCAAAAGCGTGCAGCACAGGTAGGTTTTGACTGGCCTGATCTGCACGGTGTTCTGGATAAGATCGAAGAAGAGATTGGTGAATTGCGCGAGGCGGTCAACCAGGGGCAACAGGCAGAAATTCTGGATGAGATGGGAGATCTGCTCTTTGCACTGGTTAATCTGTCACGCCACCTCAAGGTCAACCCGGACACCGCATTACGCTCGACCAATCAGAAATTTGAACGCCGTTTTAACCATGTTGAAGATCAGGTGGAAGCGGCTGGTGGTGACTGGCAGCAGTTTGAGCTGGCACAGCTTGATCTGTTCTGGGATCAGGCCAAAGCAAAGGAAAAAAATTAATGAATTCAAAGCGCTTAGGGTTTCTAGCCTTTCTTCTGGTGATGATAGGTATGGCCTTTATTGTGGGTCGTAAAAGCGCAGATCACCTGGCCCAGTTACAGGCTGAGGGCTTTGTAATCAGCCAGGATTTTAATGGCACGCCGCGGTTACTGGTTGATAGTGAAAAGCAGCGAATTGCACTGGTTAACGCCAAGGGGGCAATACAGCTGGGCTTTGACCAGGTGGATACACTTGAACTGGCGTTTGATGGTCATAAAGAAGCACCGGTAAATTACCGGATAGAAATTACCTCTTCTGTCTTGAGTGATGGCAAGGTGGCTGTTGTGTATGAAAACGAATGGCGCGCCCGACAGGAACTCTCCCGCTTTCGTCAGCTGATCGGCCGCTGAATCCCGCTATATACGCCGGTATCAGCGGACATTTATACGCTGGTACTGGCTAACCCCCACAAAAGTTTCATTTTGTTGCAGCGCAAAAGTGCACTATTGTCTGTCTGACCGGAATTGTTCAGGAGGCACGCGATGAATGAGCTGCACGAAGCGTTACGGGACAATGTGCGTATGCTGGGGCAGAGCCTTGGCCATACCATAGAAGTAGATCGAGGGGATCAGTTCCTCGACAGAATTGAACAGATCCGCCAGTTGGCCAAGCAGGCCCGGCGCGACCCAGATACCGACTCCTCTGAGCTGATTGAAGCGCTATCGTCTTTGAAAGATGAAGAATTGCTGCCAGTCACGCGCGCCTTTACCCAGTTCCTCAACCTGGCCAATATTGCTGAAGAACACCACCGGGTACGACGATGGTTACAAAATGACACCCGGTTACCCGGCACAGACTCAATTCAGGGTCTGATCCAGGTATTGCAAGAGAAAGGGGTCGGCGCTGAGCAGATTGTTGAGCAACTGTCGACCATGGCGATCGATCTGGTACTGACTGCTCACCCTACCGAAGTAAACCGCCGTACCCTGATTCGTAAATATGATGATATTGCCCAGTGCCTGCGCCAACAGGATGCCGGTGGTGCGGTACAGCATCGCTTGCATGAACTGGTGAACCAGATATGGCATACCAACGAAATTCGCCAGCAGCGTCCTACCCCGGTAGAGGAAGCCAAATGGGGCTTTGCCGTTATCGAAAATTCACTCTGGCGGGCATTGCCTGATTTTCTGCGCAGGCTGGATGAGCAGCTTGTGGTGGCGACAGGGGAGCGCTTACCACTGCAGGCGGCTCCGGTACGTTTCTCCTCCTGGATGGGAGGCGACCGCGATGGTAACCCAAATGTGACGGCTAAGGTAACCACCGAAGTCTTACTGCTGTCTCGCTGGATGGCAGCGGACCTGTATGAGCGTGATATTGATCAGCTGCGCTCAGAACTATCGATGCATCGCTGTAATGCCGAGATGCGCGAACTGACGGGTGACTGCGCCGAGCCTTATCGGGTGCTGCTGGCTGATGTACGGCGGCGATTGCGGCTGACCAAAGCCTGGATTCAGGGCGAACTGGATGGGCAGCCGATCGACCCGGGAGGGGTCTATCGTGACGACAATGAGTTGCTGGAGCCGTTACGACTGTGTCACCGCTCCTTGTGCGAGTCGGGGATGCGTATTATTGCCGAAGGCCCGCTGGAAGATACTCTGCGCCGGGTCGCCTGTTTTGGCCTGTCACTGGTCCGGCTGGATATTCGCCAGAGCTCAGACCGCCATGGCGAGGTTATTCAGGCGCTGGTAAATTTTTATGGGCTGGGGGATTACGCCAGCTGGAGCGAAACAGAAAAACAGCAGTTTCTTCTTAAAGAGCTACGCAGCAAGCGGCCTCTGATCTCGAGCCATTGGCAACCGGATGCCAGTGTTCAGGAGGTACTGGACACCTGCCGGGTGGTCGCCAACAGTAGTGCCCAGGCATTAGGCTCCTATGTTATTTCTATGGCCAGCAGCCCCTCGGATGTACTGAGTGTTATTCTGCTGCTACGGGATATGGGGATGAAGCACAACATTCGGGTTGTCCCCCTGTTTGAGACGCTGGGAGATCTGGAAGGCGCGCAGGCCTGTATTGCTGCGCTGCTGGATATCGAATGGTACCGCGAATATTGTGCCGGGCATCAGGAGGTAATGATCGGTTACTCTGACTCTTCCAAGGATGCGGGCCAGCTGGCTGCCGCCTGGGGACAGTTCAAGGCGCAGGAACAGCTGACGGCATTGTGTCAGTCGCGTGATGTTCGCCTGACGCTGTTTCATGGTCGCGGTGGTACGGTAGGGCGAGGTGGTGGTCCGAGTCACACGGCCATACTGGCGCAACCTCCTGGCTCTGTGGCGGGAAGTTTACGGGTAACAGAGCAGGGCGAGATGATTCGTTTCAAGTTCGGTATCCCGGAAATTGCAGTTCGTAACCTGGAGCTATACGTTGGCGCGGTGCTGGAGGCAAGCCTGGCACCGGATGATGCGCCGCAACCGCAATGGCGTGAGCTGATGGAGCAGTTATCGTTACGTGGCTTGAAAGAATACCGTAGCATTGTGCGTGGCGACGAGCAGTTTGTACCGTACTTCCGCGCAGCAACACCGGAACAGGAGCTGGCCAAGTTACCGTTGGGCTCGCGGCCGGCCAAGCGACGACAGGACGGTGGTGTTGAAAGCCTGCGGGCGATTCCGTGGATCTTCGCCTGGACCCAGACTCGCCTGATGCTGCCTGCCTGGCTGGGTTCTGACAGGGCGCTGAGCAGTTCAGTTCAGGGCGAGCAGCTGGAGCTGGTGCAACAAATGTATCAGCAGTGGCCATTTTTCCGCTCCAATATTGATATGCTGGAAATGGTACTGGCCAAGGCCGAGCCGCACCTGTCGGAGTATTACGACCAACGGCTGGTTTCTGAAGAGCTGCGGGTGTTGGGGTCAAGCCTGCGTACCCGGCTGGAGCAGATGGTTGGGGTAATCAATACCATTAAGTGTCAACAAACGCTGCTGGTGGATAATCCGGTCATTCGACAGTCCATAGAGGTGCGCAACCCCTATATAGACCCACTGCACTTCCTTCAGGCAGAGTTGCTGTATCGGGATCGTAACCAGCCGGAGCAGGTGCTTGAGCAGGCATTGATGGTCACGATGGCCGGAATTTCTGCTGGTATGCGTAATACTGGCTGATAGTGACTGCTTCCTTTATAAATCGCGACACCTGGTGGCCCACAGGGTTGCCAGGGTTGAGCGGTTGTCCAAATTAACGTACTCTGCTGGGCTATTTGCCCGATATGACCGCAGCCACAGACGTAGCGACTGCTTGTGCTAATGTCCAATTGTGGCCCTGTTTAGGGATGGTATCGTCCAGGCATAACAAATTTTTCAGGGGTAAGGATCTGATTCTTACAGCCTTTTGATTTATACATTTACCCAGGAGTTACATCCATGCGCATTATTCTTCTTGGTGCACCGGGTGCCGGCAAAGGCACACAGGCCCAGTACATTTGTGACAAGTACGGTATTCCACAGATTTCCACTGGCGATATGCTGCGCGCAGCAGTAAAAGCAGGCACGCCACTGGGTGTTGTTGCAAAAGAAGTGATGGATGCAGGCAAGCTGATTTCTGATGAGATCATTATCGGTCTGGTAAAAGAGCGTATTGCAGAAGCTGACTGCGCCAAGGGCTTCCTGTTTGATGGTTTCCCACGCACAATTCCACAGGCTGATGCACTGAAAGATGCTGGTGTGAAAATTGATGCCGTGGTTGAGATCGACGTAGCTGATGAAGAGATCATCAAGCGTATGTCTGGCCGTCGTGTACACCCGGGTTCAGGCCGTACATACCACGTAACCTTTAATCCGCCAAAAGTTGAAGGCAAAGACGATGTAACCGGTGAAGACCTGGTTCAGCGTGCTGATGATGCTGAAGAAACTGTGCGTGATCGTCTGGGTATCTACCATGAGCAGACAGCACCGCTGATCACCTACTACAAAGGCTGGGCGGAAGAAGACGCAGCAGCTGCTCCCGCGTACGTTTATGTACCAGGTGTAGGTGGCGTCGATGATATCCGTGACAAAGTGTTTGAAGGCCTTGCCGCTGCTGAGTAACTCTCAACAGGCACTGCTGGATTGATAAAAAAGCCGCATCTCTGGATGCGGCTTTTTACGTCAGGGCTACTGCAGGGTTCCTGTGCACCGGGTGTGATCTGGAATTGCTTTTTCACGTATAATCCAGCCCACTAAGACAACGCTAGTTACCATGGAATTGATAACCGCATGAGCCAACAGGTAAAAACCGCTGTTATTCTGGCAAATCTGGGCACCCCGGATACGCCCGAGCCCGCTGCTGTACGACGTTACCTTGCCGAGTTTCTGTCAGACCGACGTGTGGTTGAAGGGGATGGTCCGCGACGGGCGCTGTGGCTGGCGGTATTACATGGCATTATCCTGCGCTTTCGGCCAGGCCGCGTGGCGAAAGCCTACCAGAGCATCTGGCAGGAAGATTCACCCATGCGCATTATTCTGGATAAGCAGGTTGCCGCGCTGGACATTGCACTGCAGGCGCATTGCCAGACTCAGGCACCGCAGGTGTTTGCTGCAATGACCTATGGCCAGCCCAGCCTGAGTGAATGCTTACACTCGCTTGAAGTTAGTGGATATAAACAGATTCTGATTGTACCGCTCTATCCGCAGTACTCGGCAACCACCACGGCACCGATTTACGACCAGGTGGCTCGCTTCCAGCTGGCTCGCCGTGAAGTGCTGGATATTCGTATAGTGAAATCCTACTGTGAGCACCCGTTGTATATTCATGCGCTGGCCAACAGTGTGCGGGACCAGCGCGAGAAAACCGGTAATGGGGACAAGCTATTGCTGTCTTACCATGGGATTCCACAGGAATATGCGGACAAAGGTGACCCTTATGCAGAGCAGTGCCACCGTACCTCTGAGTTACTGGCGCAGGAACTGGGGCTAGCCGAAAACGGCTGGGTCACAACCTTTCAGTCCCGCTTTGGTCCTAAACAGTGGCTGACTCCCTACACTGATAAAACATTAGAGGCTTTACCGGGTAAAGGGGTTAAAAAGCTGGATGTGATCTGCCCGGCATTCTCAGCCGACTGCCTGGAAACACTGGAAGAGATGGCGATTGAAAACCAGGAGGTTTACAAAGCTGCTGGTGGTGAGCAATACAACTACATTCCAGCGCTCAATGCAGCGCCGGACTTTATTGAATTACTAAAACATCTGGTGCTGGAACAGGCTGGCGACTGGGTGGGAGAACGTTAAGTGTCTGATGAACTGATTTTTGGCCAGCATGCGGTACGCACCGCATTACAGCGTGATGCGAAGCGGATTCGTGGCGTAATGTTCCAGAAAGGACGACGTGACGAGAAAGCGCAGGCACTGCTGGAGCTGGCTGAACAGCAAGGCCTTGGCGTACAGATGGTACCGCGTGGTCAGCTTGATGAGCTGACTGACAACGGTGTTCATCAGGGCGTTGTCGCCTTCTGTATGCCACTGAAAAGTCAGACAGAACGCTTTCTTGAACGGATGCTGGATGAACTGGACGAACCTGCTTTCTTGCTGGTGCTGGACGGTGTAACCGACCCACATAACCTGGGGGCCTGCCTGCGTACGGCGGATGCTGCCGGGGTGCAGGCGGTGATTGCACCAAAAGACAAGTCGGCCCCGCTCAATGCCACGGTTGCAAAAGTCGCCTGTGGTGCGGCTGAGGCGATTCCCTATGTGCAGGTCACCAACCTTGCGCGTACTCTGCAATCATTGCAACAGCGGGGGATCTGGATTACAGGAACAGCCGGTGAAGCGCAACAACTGGTGAACGAAGCCGATCTAAAAGGGCCAATGGCGCTGGTGATGGGGGCTGAAGGTAAAGGTATGCGCCGGTTGACCCGTGAGCACTGCGATCATCTGGTGAAGATCCCGATGGCGGGTGAGGTCAGCAGTCTGAACGTGTCAGTGGCGACAGGCGTCTGTCTGTTTGAAGCGGTACGCCAGCGTAACGCCTGACTGGATGCCATATAACGGACAATAAAAAACCGCTGACCAGTTTGTACTGATCAGCGGTTTTTACGTTTTACTGGCTGATTATTCAGCCAGGCACTCCAGAATATGCGTGGCGATCATCGCTTCTTCATCGGTGGGTAAAACGTTTACCGTAACACGAGAGCTGTGAGTACTGATCTCCAGTTTACAGTCACGGTTATCCGCATCATTAAGCTCAACCCCCAGCCAGGCACAGCGCTGCAGAATTCGTTCCCGGACATTGGCATCGTTTTCACCGACGCCGCCGGTAAAGACGATCTGATCCAGCCCGCCCAGGGCGGCGGTCAGCCGACCAATCTCCAATGCACAACGGTAGGCGAACATATCGATCGCTTCCTCTGCGTGAGGGTGATCGGCCTGGTGCAGCTCCAGCATATCGCTGCTGATACCGCCAGATACCCCATACCAGCCGCTCTGTTTGTACAGCAGGTTTTCCAGCGCATCAGCATCCATATGGTAGTGACGCTGCAGATAGAGCAGCACGCCCGGGTCGATATTACCGGTACGGTTACCCATCGGCAGGCCATCCACAGCGGAGAACCCCATACTGGAAGCCTGAGACTGACCATTGAGCGTACCGCACATACTGGCACCGGCTCCCAGGTGACAGATAACCGTACGTGCTTTGAGCTGATTCAGCTCTTGCAGGCGACGGACAATAAACTCATAGGACAGGCCGTGGAAGCCGTAACGATGGACACCGGCTTCGGTCAGGTCGCGGGGCAGAGCGTAATAGCGCTCCACGGCTGGCTGACCGATATGGAACATGGTGTCAAAGCAGGCAACCTGAGGCAGCTCGGGTGCCAGTGTATGACAGGCATCAATCAGCTTCAGGTTGAAGGGCTGGTGGAGTGGGGCGAGCGGGTTGAAGGCTGCCAGGTCGAGCAGCTTCTGCTCATCAACCAGCATGGGGGCGGAATACCGCTCTCCGCCGTGCACAACCCGGTGGCCCATGGCCACCAGAGTGGCCTCGGGGTGCTGGGTCTGGAGCCAATGGATTACTGTCTGCAGACAGGCCTGGTGTCGGCCCTCACGTGGCACCTCATCCAGAGGGAGGCTGTCCTTGAACAGTACATTGCCTTCACGGTCGGTCACCTGCATTCGGGCCTGAGCCAGAATATTGCCGAGCTTGAAGCGATATTGCAGGACGGCCTCCTGCTGCTGCACATCGAAAACGGCACATTTCAGGCTGGAAGAGCCACCGTTGACGGTTAGTAATCCTTTCATGGCGTTGCTTATTGCTCCTGGTGTTTAACGATGTGTGAGGCCAGTGCACAGGAGGCCAGGCGGCCCAGTGGTTTTTCAGCACGGCTGGTCAGAATAATGGGTACAGTCGCCCCCAGTGCAATACCGGCTGCAGAGGCATTTGCCAGGTAGATCAGCTGCTTGGCAATCATGTTGGCAGACTCGATGTTTGGTGGCATCAGAATGTCGACATCACCGGAGATAGGAGAGTCGATGTGCTTGTCGTTAGCAGCTTCCAGTGAAATGGCGTTGTCGAAGGCCAGTGGGCCGTCCAGAATGCCGCCGGTGATCTGGCCACGGTCGGCCATTTTACACAGTGCAGCGGCTTCCAGCGTGCTGGGGATGCCTGGCTTTACTTTTTCGACAGCAGAGAGAATCGCTAGCTTGGGCTCAGTGATGCCCAGTGCTTTACAGAAATTGATGGCGTTCTGGGCGATATCAGCCTTCACCATCAGCTCGGGGGCAACGTTGATCGCCGCGTCAGTGACGATCAAAGGTTTGTGATAAGTAGGCACATCCAGCACAAACACATGGCTCAGGCGGCGTTCTGTACGTAAGCCGGTGTGCTTATCCACGACAGCGGACAGTAGCTCAGCTGTTGACTGACTGCCTTTCATCAGGGTGGCGGCACCGCCTTCACGAATCAGACCACAGGCGGCTTTAGGTGCCATATGACGATGGGCTGTGTGCAGAATTTCATACGCTGAAATATCAATACCTTCACTGTCGGCGGCGGCACGAATCAGGTGCTCAGGGCCGATCAGGATCGGTTCGATCAGGCCACGCTGGGCGGCCTCAATGGCACCCATCAGGCTGTTGTGGTCAACAGGGTTTACCACAGCGGTACGAATTTTACCGGACTGGGCAGCCTGTTCGATGAAGCTTTCCAGGTGCTGATGCTGTGGAGACGTTTCCTGTACTTTCATGTTTATTTCCTTATAAAGAAATACGCGAACTGCTTAATCAACGTCTAGGTTAGTTAGTTGGTATTAATAAATAATGACTTAAAATTGTCTGGTTTTGTATTATCATTTTTGTGGGTAATTTTGAGTAATGTGCAGTTTGTGCTTGCTCTATATAATCATTTTTGTGTTGGATCAGAAGGTTGTTTTATACACGTTCTGAACCCCTTTGATTGAGATGGACGCAGCTGGTGATCAGGTGCAGGAAGTTGATTATGTCTGTTTATCAACTTTTCCTTCTCACTCATGATTTCCTCTTAAGCCTTGAACTGGCGCGTCTACGGGAGCTTGGCTCCCGTTTTTTTTCTTAAAAATCAGTCTGTTAGCTTGTCTGTTGCCTGTTTGTTCTCTACTTGGCATAGTTTCCATTGCAGTTAATAATAGAAAGATCATTCTTATATATGACTTTTATAAATTCATTATACTAACGGTTAATTAAACTTTTGTTTTAGATTGGTGCTCTTATTCAAACGGATGTTTTGATTTTCTTGGTTCTTTAGTATTAAAGTTGGCGGCCCATTCTGTGAGGCCGCCGAAAGAAATTGTCAGGCCTCTTTGATCATCTGTTCTTTGAATTTGTCTGGAACAGAAACTACTTTTCTCTGATCGTAATCAAAGAAAACGATACCGGTTTTGGCATGGGCTATTTCCACGGCTGTTTTCTTATTAGACAACAGATAGTAGATATCACAGCCATACTTATTGAAGTCATCGATGGCGATGTCGATCTGAATCTGGTCAGCATGAAAGCCTTCGGCTTTGTAGACAATAGCCGAGTCGGTCATGATGATACCGAACCCCTCAACATTCAGCTCAGAGTAGTGATACTGATTGAGAAAGCGAACACGGGCTTCGTGCACCATGGCGAGCACTGCATCATTTCCCAGATGGCCGCCATAATTGATATCGCTGATCCGTACTGGCAGCTCGGTGGAGAAGATGTAGTTCTCCGGCATTTCCAGTTTTATCCTTGCCATAACGTCTTGTACTCCTTCATATAGCCGGGGGGCGTACCCGGACGGTCAGTGTCAACTTCGGTAAAGCTGTAATGCTTGCACAATGCCGCTGGTCAGTGTGACCAGGTCTGCATCACTCATCACATAAGGTGGCATAACGTAAACCAGCTTGCCGAACGGGCGAACCCAGAGGCCGCGTTCCACAAAGAGTGGCTGGAGCTCGGCATTGGAAACGGGCTCTTTCATCTCGATAACACCAATGGCACCCAGACAGCGAACATCGGCGACAGATGCCAGTTCCTGTGCCGGTGCCAGGCCTGCTTTAAGGCCTGCTTCGATACGTTGTACATCGGCTTGCCAGTCATTATCAATCAGCAGCTGCAGGCTGGTATTGGCAACGGCGCAAGCCAGCGGGTTACCCATAAAGGTTGGCCCATGCATAAAGCAGCCTGCGCCACCGGCAGAAATTGTCTCGCCGATGTGGCTGGTGGTCAGTGTGGCAGCCAGCGTCATGTAGCCGCCGGTCAGGGCCTTGCCCACGCATAAGATATCGGGGGTAATCCCGGCATGCTCACAGGCAAATAGTTTGCCGGTGCGACCAAAGCCTGTGGCGATTTCGTCGGCGATCAGAAGCACACCATGCTGATCACAGAGTGCGCGGGCCTGCTTCAGATATTCTGGTGAGTACATCCGCATCCCACCGGCACCCTGGACGATGGGTTCCAGAATCAGGGCGGCAATTTCATCCGCCTGCTGTTCGAGTAGCTGTGCCAGCGGAGCGATATCGTCCGGGTTCCAGGGCTCACCGAAACCGGTTTGTGGGGCGGGAGCAAAGAGTTGCTGGGGTAGTACACCGGCGAAAATCTCATGCATACCGGTGACCGGGTCACAGACTGACATCGCACCAAAGGTGTCGCCATGGTAACCATTACGCAAAGTCAGCAGGCGGTGTTTACTGGCCTGCCCGCGCGCATGCCAGTACTGAATGGCCATTTTCATCGCCACTTCAACGGCAACGGAGCCGGAATCAGCCAGGAACACTTTATCCAGTGGTTCAGGTGTCAGCTCGACCAGTTTTCGCGCCAGCTCGATGGCCGGCTCATGGGTCAGGCCGCCAAACATGACATGTGACATCTGGTCAATTTGCTGGTGGGCACTGGCATTTAGCGCAGGGTGGTTATAGCCATGAATCACCGACCACCAGGATGACATGCCGTCGATCAGCTGCTGGCCATCGGCCAGGGTCAGCCGGACGCCACTGGCGCTGGTAACAGGTAAGGCTGCCGGTGGGGTGATCATCGACGAATAAGGATGCCAGATATGTTGCTGGTCGAACTGGATCTGCTCAGCACTGATGGACACGTAACACTCCTGCAAAAACGAAAAACCGGACTCTATTAGAGCCCGGTTTGTGCGCTGCGGCAAGCAGTTGGTTACGTCATGTATGGCCCTGCTTAGTCTGGCTGGAATACCTTGCCGCTGATGACCGCCCGGGCGGTTTTGAGTAACAGCAGTCCAATGATCAGTGTAACGGCGATCAGCATCAGGTAGCTGACGGCTAACAGGCCGCCATGTTCTGTCTGGCTATACATCACCATGCTGGCCAGGGTTGCGGCGGCCAGTGGGAATGAATAAGCCCACCAGGACAGGTAAAACTGTATCTGACTGAAACGTTTTGCCTGGCTGGCCAGCAGCAGTACCAGGAACATTGCGGCGTAATACAGAATGCGGGCAAAGGTATCCAGCTCCCCACCATTGAGCTTCATATAGGCGAGAAAGCCCACCGCTGGTGGCGCAATCAGGATAAACAGTGTCGGCAGCAACTTTTCTGGTAGCGGGTCATGGAACAGCACCCGGTTAAAAATCAGTGTCTTGAGTACAACCCAGTAGACGACGCCGATGGCAAAGAAGAACCAGCTCAGCTCGGTGTAGCCGTGCTCAACCCCGGCAATGGGCACAACAATGTTACCGACCACCGGAATAAACCAGGCTGGAGTACTATGCTGGATCTGGTATTTTGGGTGGAATATCCACTGACCGATGACATAAAGGGTCAGCGCCAACTGTAATGGTGCCCCGATCAGCCATAGCACCTGTGAAATACCTGCAGAAACATTCAGTGTTGCGACACTCAGCAACAGTAACCCGATGGATGAAGCAGGAAAGAAACTGATCTTGATCGGATGATTAAACTCAGCCATGACCGCAGGGCGGAAGTTCAGGAACTTATAGCTGTACGCACTGATAACACTGAGGAATAGCAGTGCTACGAGCAGAAGCATTATCTGGCTGAAAAATATTGGAAAATTTAGTACATGAGCAGCTTTCTGCCACACCAGTGTCAGACCTGTTGTGCCCATGATCATGGCGAAGAAAGCCACGGGGAAATGTTCCAGCCGAGCCAGACGGCTGGTCTGTGGCGGTGTGGTTGAATTTTCGGACATGACCGCGACTCTTTTGATTAGAAAGCGCTAATATTACTTTGGTCGCGTATAAATTCAAAGTCAGAGATGCCAGTCGAGCTGGTGCCGAGGTCGTGAGCTGTGCATCGCTGTGTCGGTTCAGGCAAGGCTAAGCCAGAAGCAGGTGTTAATAGACATAACGCTGAGATTTTCAGGTATTTTTCACTCTGTGCCGCTAATCTGTCAGCACGACATGAATGAGATTGCAGTGAAAGCGAACAAAGATGAAAAAAAATTAACTTCATCTGAAACTTTTCTGCTACCGCCAAGTCACAGAGACCGAGAGCAGTGACGGGCTCTTTGCAATCAGAAAACGCAGAACATACTGCGACAATTAACGCGAGAACGATAAGGTGAAACCTATGACTAAGAATTCTGTAATCAAACCGGTTGTTGCTTCTGTTGGTGCTGCTTTCATCGCTGGTATGGCGACTGCGCCCGTTGCGAATGCGGCTGAAAACCCGTTTGCAGCAACCGATTTGAATGCTGGTTACAACCAGCTGGCTGATAACCACGAAGGTAAATGTGGTGAAGGCAAGTGCGGCGGCGACAAGAAAAAAGCTGAAGGCAAATGTGGCGAAGGCAAGTGCGGCGGCGACAAGAAAGCTGAAGGTAAATGTGGCGAAGGCAAGTGTGGCGGCGACAAGAAAGCTGAAGGCAAATGCGGCGAAGGCAAGTGCGGCGGCGATAAGAAAGCTGAAGGCAAGTGCGGCGAAGGCAAGTGTGGCGGCGACAAGAAAGCTGAAGGTAAATGCGGCGAAGGCAAATGTGGCGGCGACAAGAAAACAGAAGGTAAATGTGGCGAAGGTAAGTGTGGCGGCCAGGGCTAATCTGCCGGGCTGAGTCGACAGCCATCGTTGACGCTCGGCAGGTTGTGATCTGCTGAGCACCATGAGGCCCCGTTCGTCGGGGCCTTTTTGTAATCCGCAGTAACAGATCAATTCAGAACACAGTGATCTCCAGTAGTCTGGGGTCACGGTTTTGAACGGGTATGTTTGAGGAGTTTGCCACATGAAAACAGAGTTTCCCGTACAGGGTGCAGGGCTTGGATACCGGCGCTGCATGAGTGACGCTCTGGCAGAGGTCGAGCCAGGACGGATAGACTTTCTGGAGATTGCGCCGGAGAACTGGATAGGCCTGGGCGGCCGACACGGTAAGCGCTTCGCCGAATATGCCGAACGCTACCCCTTTATGGCGCATGGGTTGTCGCTGTCACTGGGTGGCCCTGAGCCACTGGATACTGACTTTCTCTACCGTCTGAAAGATTTCATGGCGCAGCATGGCATTCGCGGGTATTCAGAGCACCTCAGTTACTGCTCCGATGATGGCCACCTCTACGACCTGATGCCGATTCCGTTTACTGAAGAAGCTGTAAAGCATGTTGCGGCGCGTATTCGCCAGACTCAGGATATCCTGGAGCAGCGTATCGCTGTTGAGAACGTGTCTTTCTACGCGATGCCAACCACCGAGCTGACCGAACTTGAGTTCCTCAAGGCGGTACTGGACGAGGCTGACTGTGACCTGTTGCTGGATGTGAACAACATCTACGTTAACAGTGTTAACCATAAATACGACCCTTATGCGTTTCTGGAGGCGATGCCTGCAGAGCGGCTGATGTATCTGCACGTTGCAGGGCATTATGTCGAAGCAGAGGATCTGATTGTGGACACCCACGGTGCCGATGTTGTTGACCCGGTGTGGCAGATACTTCAGAAAACCTACCAGCTGTTTGGTGATGTACCGACACTGCTGGAGCGGGATTTTAATATTCCACCGATGGCCGAGCTGTTGCCAGAGGTAGAACAGGTACGCCAGTACCAGCAGCAATGGAGGGCCGCACATGAACGTACCGTCGCCTGAACGGCCTGAGTTTATTCAGATGCAGTACGATTTTGCGGCACATATTCGCCAGCCCTCGGTGAACCCGCCCCCGGCCAATGTCGAAGATCGTCGTATGCAGATCTACCGTGATCTGTTTTACAACAATATCGAAGGCTTTGTCAGTGGCATGTTCCCGGTGCTGCGCACACTCTATAGCGATGCTGACTGGCATGCGATGGTGCGCGATTTTTTTGTAAAACACCGCTGTAAAACCCCGTTGTTTCTGGAAATTGGCCAGGAATTTATGGCCTATGTCAGTCAGGAGCGTGAGCCGCAACCCTGCGACCCTGCGTTTATGGTTGAGCTGGCCCACTATGAGTGGGTTGAGCTGGCATTGGACATATCTGAGGCCGAGCTGCCTGAAGCTGTTGATGCCGAAGGTGACCTGCTGGCAGGGCATCCGGTGCAGTCTCCGCTGGCCTGGTCACTGACTTACCAGTTCCCCGTGCATTGTATCCGGCCTGACTTTCAGCCCGAGGTAGCACCGGCTCAGCCAACCTGGCTGCTGGTCTATCGCAATAGCGACTATGATGTGAAGTTCATGGAGACCAACGCTGTGACGGCCCGGCTATTATCGCTGCTGGATGAGCAACCGGAACTGACCGGCCAGCAGGCGCTGGAGATGATTGCTGCTGAGCTGCAGCACCCACAGCCCGAGCTGGTGGTGCAAGGCGGACTGGAAACAATGCAGCATCTGCACCGTGCCGGTGTGTTGCTGGGAACAGCACTGTAATAGATAAGGAAGCTGCTTATGGCTACTCTGATCGATCGTTACAACAAGATTCATAACGTATTTACCTACATTCAGCAGATGGACGGCCTGGCACCACTGCTGTTGCGTCTGTACCTTGCGCCGGTGCTGATGCAGGCTGGCTATAACAAGCTGTCACACTTTGAAGATACCGCTGCCTGGTTTGGCAATGCGGAGTGGGGCCTGGGTTTGCCAATGCCGGAGGTAATGACGGCACTGGCCGCCGGTACTGAGTTGTTTGGGGGTATTGCGTTGACTCTGGGTCTGGCGATTCGCTGGATTACAATCCCACTGATGGTCACTATGCTGGTCGCTGCGTTTGCGGTGCACTGGGAGAATGGCTGGCTGGCGATTGCCGATACAGGAAGCTGGCTGGCGAATGAGCGGGTGATGGAATCTGCCGAACGGCTGAGCCGGGCCAAAGATATTCTGGCCGAGAATGGCAACTATGACTGGCTGACGGGGCGGGGCAGTGTGGTAATACTGAACAACGGGATCGAATTTGCGATCACCTACTTCATTATGCTGCTGAGCCTGTTCTTCACCGGTGGTGGCCGTTACTTCAGTGTTGATTACTGGCTGGCCCGTCGTTTTCGTGATGAAAGCTAGGGCTCCGGCTGGAATAAAAAAACCGTCAGCATGCTGACGGTTTTTTTGTATCTGGAGCCGGGTTCAGATACTGCTTTTGATCAGCGCGTTATACAGGCTGCTACTGGCGGCTTTTTTCTCTTCATCCGATTTCAGCCCCAGTTTGGAGATCATCTGATCCAGCAATGGCTTACAGGTACGCTGGGCCTGGCGCAGGTTGGTAATGCTGAAGTTCTCTTCCAGCCGTTTGCGCTGGGTAACCAGACAACTCTGCAGGCGGCCGAGGACCGGGCGGATACGGCGCTGAGTAGCGTTGTTCAGCTGCAGAATCTGCTGCAGTTTCTGATCCAGATTCAACTCGGTTGCATCGCTCTGTGCATGTGCCGGGCTGCTCAGTAACGGGCTGACCAGCAATGCAATTGCCAGTGCTTTTTTGATTTTACTCACCATGGTTTGCTGCTCCTGCTGGCATCGGTTCTATGGGTAGTATATCCAGAATCCGGATGCTGGCTGCATTTATCTGCCAGCGAATATTCAGGTTATGCAGGTTCAGCCCATACACCCGCTCATGGTCCTGTTTCTTATAGGCGGGGCGAGGGTCACAACGCAGTACTTCAGTAATCTGCTGGTGCAGGGGCTGGCCCAGTTGCTGACTGAACTGCTGGCAGGCTTGCTCTGCCTGTGGGCTGAACTCAACAGGTTGGGTCAGTGGCTGAGCGGCATCCTGAGCAAGACCAAAGCTGGCCTCGGGAATACTGTCGGCATAGGGTACGTAAGGCTTGATGTCGACGATCGGCGTGCCATCCAGCAGATCCGCACCGCTGACCTGCAGCAGCACCCGGTCGCCCTGTTGCTCAATCCCCAGCAGCTCTACCGGTGACAGGCCGATGGGGTTGGGGCGAAACGGCGAGCGGCAGCCAAACACGCCAGTGCGCTGATTACCGCCGAGCCGGGGTGGGCGTACGGTGGGCTTCCAGCCTTTATCCACACACTCACTGAAGATAAACAGTAACCAGATATGGCTGCAGGACTCCAGCCCGCGCACGGCTTCGGGGTTGCTGTAGGGCGGTACCAGTTCGACTGTGGCAGTCAGTGATTTTGCCAGTCCGGGCTGGCGGGGAATGCCGAACTTCTCTTTAAACGCTGTACGAATAAAACCGATGGGTTCCAGTGTGACCGAAGCTGTCATTTAGTCTTGAACCCCGGCCAGATAGCAGGGGCGACTTGCGCCAGGATGGTACTGCGTTCAGCGTCTGTCAGGCGCAGGCTGTTGAGGGCTTTTTTGAGCCCATCGACCATCTGCTGCTGTTCTGTGTCTGGCAGTGTCGTCGCCAGCCGCCCCAGCTCCATACTCAGGATCATCGCGCTCTGTTCCGGGGTCTGAGCGTACTCCGGGTTTTCAGCCCGGACTTTCAATGCGTTGCCCAGCAGATCGCGGGTCAGCTGACAGGCGCGGTCGGCCTGATTTTCGGTGGCGGATGTCATTGTTCTGGCTCCCTATCGTGATAAGCCCAGTATATCAGCCCGCCAGACCATCCCACACCAGCTTGCAGCCGGTGACGGCCAGCAAGCCATAACAGATGATAAAGAACCCCCGATCGCTCAGCCGGTCATGCAGGTAGCGGCCCAGCCAGATCCCCAGCGGCGCGAGGGGGGCAAGCAGGAGAGAGGTGGTCAGATTGGTTGTGCTGAACTGACCCAGCCAGATATAAGGAATAACCTTGAGCAGATTTACACTGGTAAAGAAGACGACGGTGGTGGCAGCGAATACCGTTTTATCCAGCCTTTGCGGTAGCAGGTAGACGCTCAGTGGTGGTCCTCCGGCATGGATACCAAAGCTGGTAAAACCTGAGACTGTGCCCCAGAAACCACCGCGAATAATACTGGCCTGCTGCGGGCGAGTGTTATGGCGCCGCAGAAAGCTGTGGCTGACAAAGCCCAGCGCGATAAACCCGATCATCAGTTTCAGCTGCTCATCATTGAGATAGTGGAAACCGACCGTGCCCAGGCCAATCCCCAATACGGCAGCGGGTAACAGGATACGCAGTTGTTGCCAGCTGGCGTGGCCACGAAAGTGCCAGAGTGCAAACAGATCCATCAGGCAGAGAATGGGCAACATGATCGCCGCCGCCTGGCCGGGTGAAATGGTTAGCGCCATCAGAGGGACGGCGACCATGCCAAGCCCGCCACCAAAGCCACCTTTGGAGATACCGGTGATCAGAATTGCGAGGGTTGCGGTCAGCAGAAAGAGCGGCTCACTGAGCATTACAACATCCAGACTGTTGGTAAAGCTGGCCAGTGTAGCCTGCCATCAGAGGGATGGCGATGTGAAATAACACAGGAACAGCTCTGGGCGCGATGGCTGATATATCGCGCCCAGAGGCTGGGTTAGTGGTCGAGTTTTTCGTGGGTTACAACCAGGTCATCACGGTGCTGTACGGGTAACAGCAATGCCCAGTGGCGCGCACCTTTCTCTGCTTGTTGGGCCAGCCGGTGGATATGGCTGGTGGTATCGAGGAGGGCACTGTATTCCTTAGCTTTGATTTTATTCTCCAGCAGGCCTTCCAGAATAGCTTCTTTGATTCGCTGATACGATTTTTCCAGCTTCTTCATGGCTGCACGGCCTTCCAGCCCGCTGCTGTCTTCGGTAACGGATACCTCACACAGGCGCAGCAGTTCAGAAATATCCGCCTCAAATTGCAATAGCTGGCGGCGCAACGTTTCGTCGCGGGTGCTGTTGATCACCTGGTGTGGCTCTTCCAGCCCCTGGGCCAGCCGGGCTACTTCGGCGTAGTAACGGTTAATGCGCAGCGCAGATGGCAGTACTTCACTGATATCTTCGCTGATGTTTTCCCGTGCCAGCTTGCGATTAAAGCGCGCAATCTCGTGGCTAAGGCCGAATATCTGTGTGCTCTGACGCTCCATATCTGCCGTATGCCCAGCTTCACTGCTTAATGATGCACGGGCCAGTCCCAGTGATTGATTGGCCAGATTGATCAGTTCCAGTCGCATAGCCTCAATGGCCAGCGGCGGGGTAGAGAGAATGGTTTTATCCAGATAAGTCGAGAGGCCCTGTCTGGCCGAACGGATTTTGAAGCGCTTCTTGAGCATCTTTTCCATCCGGTCGGTCAGTGGCCACATCAGCACGACCCCGATCAGATTGAACAGGGTATGGAACAGTGCCAGCGCAACTACGTAGTCGGCACTGGAAGAGTTGTCCTGCCAGAACAGGCCGATAAGCATCAGTGCGATCAGGCCTACAGCACCGGTTACCAGGTTAAATAGAACATGCGCCGCTGCAATGCGCTTGGCATTGGCAGTGGCAGACAGCGCAGCCAGTACGGCAGTGGAGGTGGTGCCCAGGTTGGCACCGATGACCAGTGCGCCGGCCCCCAGCAGTGATACTGCACCGGAGGCGGCCAGTGACAGGGTAATGGCCATGGCGGCGGAGGACGATTGCAGTAAAAAAGTGAGTACAAAACCGGCCAGCACGAACAGCATCAGGGCTGGAACACCGTTACCCAGTTGGTCCAGCGGCAGGTAGCTCTCCAGCCCGGCGAAACCGTCTTTGAGGTAACCCAGGCCGAGAAAAAACAGCCCGAAGCCTGCCAGGGCGAAGCCCAGGTTGCCCATGCGGCGGTCGCCGCCGAGCAGCTTGCCGATCATGCCAACGGCGATCATGGGCAATGCCAGTGCGCCAATTTTGATTTTGAAGCCGATCATGGCGACCAGCCAGCCGGTCATGGTGGTACCGACGTTGCAGCCATAGATAACAGCAATGGACTGGCCCAGGCTGAGTAATCCCGCGTTTACGAAGCCGATAGTGGCAACGGTGACGGCGGTGGAGGATTGTACCAGGGCGGTAATCAGTGTGCCGGAGGCCAGGCCTCGCAGGCGCGACTGGGTTGCGGCGTTGAGAATGTTTTTCAGGGTGGGGCCTGCGGCACTGCGCAGACCGGAGGTCATCAGGTGCATGCCCAGAAGGAACAGCCCCAGCCCTCCAGCGAGTTCGCCAATTCGGCTCAATAACATAAAGTCGATCCTTAATTTACAGCTATTGCTTGCGCGTTGCCCTGAGTACAGCCCTTACGCATCAGTACGTGCGACCACCCAGCCAACCACTTCTTTTACCTGATGTCGCAGTAAAAGTCCGGTTATTTCTGCCAGGGTGGCACCGGTGGTCATCACATCATCAACAACGGCGATTCGGGCAGGTAAGCTGCCACGAACAGCGAAGCTGTTTTTAAGGTTCTGTTGCCGCTGACGGCGAGACAGATCCTTCTGCTGACCGGTGTGCCGCACCTTGTGCAGGCAGTGATCCGCAACGGGAATATCCAGCACCTTGCCCAGCTGTTTTGCCAGTAATAATGCATGATTGACCCGGCGCGTACGCAGTTTCTGCTGGTCCATCGGGACCGGGATAATCAGATCCACCTGACGCTGGTCGGGAGGGATCGCATCAAGCAATAACTCTGCCAGTAACGGTATAAAGTGTAGCTGCTGTTGGTACTTTGCTCGGCTGATCAGCTCATTTACTGGAAAATCATAGTGACAGGCGGCCTGAATCTGCTGCCAGAGCGGAGGGGTCTGCTGACAGTGACCACAGGGTTGGGGGCTGTCCAGCTCGCGGGGCAGGGCGCAGTATGGGCAGCGGTGCTCCAGCCAGGGTAGATCGTTATAACAGGCCTGGCATAGATAGGGTTGGGCGGGGTGTAGCTGGCATAACAGGCATTGCCTGGTAAATGACCAGTAGTTATCCTTGTGTTTTATCATTGGTTGACAGTTCCTTCTGTCATTTTATGATAGGCGGCTATTGCGGGCGTTTTGTCCGCGCAGCCATCTTAGAAGGGTGAGGGTGAGATGCAAGTGTCAGAGAAAGCAGAGATTCGTAATAACTGGACAGAAGCCGAAGCACGTGAGCTGTTCCAGATGCCGTTTATGGACCTGATGTTCAAGGCACAGCAGATTCACCGCCAGTACCATAAGCCGAATCAGGTACAGGT
>Ga0193950_1000098_pt1 | contig 23059 bp, 16 predicted proteins | sample BB_1_MG_FD_144485 | JGI IMG/M metagenome (GOLD analysis project Ga0193950, IMG submission 144485) | Microbial mat bacterial communities from the Broadkill River, Lewes, Delaware, United States - BB_1_MG | ecosystem: Environmental > Aquatic > Freshwater > River > Microbial mats | place: USA...
TGTGTGATGCCGGTTTCGCTGAATAAACTGGTAGAGCAGATCGCTGATGAGCTGGGAACGATGTCGGTAGCATTGCTTGATAGCTGGGATGATATTGACCAGGCTCGTGCAAACCCTGCGTTACGCTTACTTGAACAGCTTCCCTGGCCGACAGAGCTTGACTGTATTACTGACCTTGTCTATCGCGCTCAGCTACCCGCACTGGCTGCACCAGGGGTGGAGCAGCCCTTTACTGATCTGATTGGCCGTAGTACCCGGATGGCCGTGGTACGGCGGATGATGGCTCAGGTGGCTGCCCGTGATGTGAATGTGCTGATCACCGGTGAGTCGGGCACCGGTAAAGAGGTGGTGGCGCGTAATCTGCATCAGGCCTCTGAACGTGCTGAAGGGCCTTTTGTGCCGGTGAACTGTGGTGCCATTCCGGCAGATCTGCTGGAAAGCGAGCTGTTCGGCCATGAAAAAGGGGCGTTCACCGGGGCGGTAAGTGCGCGCAGTGGCCGGTTTGAACTGGCCAGCGGCGGTACGCTGTTTCTGGATGAAATCGGCGATATGCCATTGGCGATGCAGGTCAAACTGTTGCGGGTGCTGCAGGAGCGCTGTTTCGAGCGTGTGGGTGGCACCAAAACGATTCATGTAGATGTGCGGGTGATTGCCGCAACCCATAAAGACCTGGAAAAAATGATCCGTGAAGAGCAGTTCCGTGAGGACCTGTATTATCGGCTGAATGTTTTTCCGATTGAGATGCCTGCCCTGCGTGAACGCATTGAAGACCTCCCGGCCCTGCTTGATACTCTGATCACTCGACAACAGGCACAGGGGCTGGGCTCTATCCAGTTACATCCGCTAGCTGTGCAGCAACTGCAGCGCTATCGCTGGCCTGGTAATGTACGTGAGCTGGTTAACCTGATTGAGCGGCTGATTATTCTTTATCCAGAGCAGATCATCGGGCTGGATGAGCTGCCGTCAAAATTCCGTTCTGATCTCCCTCTTAGTGATATTGACCCGGTACAGGCGGCTGAACTTCCTCAGCGGCTGCTGGCGGCAATTGAGCAGGCGGATGCCGGTGATGCAGCGGCTTCGGTCAGGCCTGAACCTGCGCAGATGGAGCCTGTTGATCTTAAACAGCACCTTGAGTCTATTGAGCGTGAGTTGATTGAGCAGGCGCTGCGAGCGCACCAGGGGGTTGTTGCGCGGGCGGCTGAGCACCTGCAGGTACGACGGACCACGCTGGTGGAGAAAATGCGTAAATATGGTATCCAGCGACGCTGAGTCAGGGAGAAGAAATGGACGAGTCAGTGAGTACTGCTGTAATGGCAGACCCGGAGGCCCTGCAGCGTGAGGTCGAGCGCTTGCGCCAGGAAAATAACGCCCTTAAAGGGCGGTTGGCCAGTCAGCAGACTCAACAGTTCTGTGAGCAGCTGGAGAATGACAAAGTCGCGTCCCGTTTGCAGCATTTGCTGGAGCTGATGCCTGCTGGGGTGGTGTTGATTGATAACACTGGTCGGGTATCGATGTGTAACCCGGCTGCCGAGCAGTTTCTGGGCACGCCACTGGCTGATCAGCCCTGGTCGGATATTATCGAGCGCAGCTTTGCCCCGCAATCTGATGATGGGTATGAGATCTCGCTGAAAAATGGCCGTCGCGTTCAGCTGGTAACCTGTGCGCTGACCTCGGAGCCTGGCCAGTTACTGGTGCTGACTGATCTGACCGAAACCCGCCTTTTACAATCCCGTGTTTCCCACTACCAGCGGTTGTCCGAAATGGGCCGGATGGTAGCCTCGCTGGCCCATCAGATCCGGACCCCACTATCGGCAGCTCTGTTATATATGGACCATCTGGGCCGCAGTGACCTGCGCCCGGAGCAGCGCAGCCGTTTTGTTGGCAAAGTGCGCTCCCGCCTGCAGCATCTGGAGCAACAGGTACGCGATATGCTGCTGTTTGCCCGTGGCGAGACCCGGCTGGATGATCAGCTAACGACTGAGGCGCTGGTACTGGAGCTGGATGACCAGCTCGATACTCCTCTGGCACACCATGAGGGGGATTGTGAGCTGGTTAACAATGCGCCGGGGCTGCAGCTGCAGTGCAATAAAGACACGCTGGTCGGTGCTGTGATGAATCTGGTGAATAACGCTCTGCAGGCAGGCGGGCCGACCGTCGATATCAGTATTATTTTGCAGAACGAGAACGGTCAGTTGCAGTTGACCGTTGGCGATAATGGCCCCGGTATGGATGCGGTAACCCGTACCCGGGCACTGGAACCTTTTTATACCACGAAATCCCATGGTACCGGGTTGGGGCTGGCGGTAGCCCAGGTTGTGGCGCATGCCCATCACGGTACTTTTACTCTGAATTCTGAGCAGGGTATCGGCACATTGGTGTCGCTTAGCCTGCCTGTTTATGAAATGGAAGCCACAACACTATGAGCGCTCGTGTACTGATTGTTGAAGATGATCTCGAATTACGTGAAGCCATTGCTGATACCCTGGAACTGGCCGGGTTTGACTTTGTTCAGGCCGGGGATGGCGAGCAGGCGTTGAGCCTGCTGGAGCATGAAGCCGTGGATATTGTGGTGACCGATGTCAATATGCCTGGTATGGATGGGCACCAGTTGCTGGCAAGGCTGAATCAGACGTTTCCGGGCCTGCCAGTGGTGCTGATGACTGCTTTTGGCCAGGTGCAGAAGGCGGTAGAGGCGATCCGTAACGGTGCGGTGGATTACCTGATGAAACCGTTTGATGCGGATACTCTGGTGGATACCGTCAGTAAATTCAGTGCCGGTAACGTGCGTGATGACGAAGCGGGTGAGCCAATTGCTGAAGAGCTCAGTTCGCGGCAGTTGTTACAGCTGGCCAGCCGGGTGGCGCAGACCGATTCTACGGTGCTGATTACCGGTGAATCTGGTACGGGTAAAGAAGTGCTTGCTCGGTATATCCATAACCAGTCGGAACGGCGCAAAAAGCCATTTGTGGCGTTCAACTGTGCGGCGATCCCGGAGAATATGCTGGAGGCGATTCTGTTTGGCCATGAGAAAGGCGCGTTTACCGGGGCTCACCAGGCCAATCCGGGCAAGTTTGAACAGGCGGATGGCGGTACGTTGCTACTGGATGAGGTGACTGAGATGGATCTTGGTTTGCAGGCCAAGCTGTTACGAGTATTGCAGGAACAGGAAGTGGAGCGTGTTGGTGGCCGTCAGACGATCAAGCTGAATGTGCGTGTGCTGGCCACAACCAACCGCCAGCTGGAGCACTACGTGGCTGAGGGCAAGTTTCGTGAGGATCTGTATTACCGGTTGAATGTTTTCCCGCTGCAGTGGTTGCCGCTGCGTGAGCGGCCCGCAGATATTGTGCCGCTGGCTGAGCAGCTGCTGGCGAAACATGCAGCGAAGATGCGCCGTTCTGGGGTCGAGTTGTCGCCGGAAGCCGCTCAGGCGCTGCGTGACCATCGCTGGCCAGGCAATGTGCGTGAGCTGGATAACATTGTTCAGCGGGCGCTGATTCTGCAGCCTGGTCTGTGTATTACTCCGGTTGATCTGCATCTGGACCCCGGTGCAATTCCCGTGGACCAGGCCAGTGAGGCGGTGTCGCCTGCGGGGGTATCTGCCGATGAATTGATAGAAGTCGGCAACCAGCTTGGTGCGGGTATGCGTCAGCATGAGTTTCAGTTAATCATTGAGGCGTTGCGCGCTACAGGGGGGAGCCGTAAAGATGCAGCTGAGCAGCTGGGAATCAGCCCACGCACTCTGCGTTACAAGCTGGCACGTATCCGGGAGTCGAATATTGATCTTGATAGTCTACTATGTAAGTAATTACATACTCGGTAGCCCTTTGTTTTAGCGGATAGACCAATGTCTAATTAGACGCGGGTAGGGCTAATTCGGTATAACATCTGCACTCGATAGATGCACTGCCGCTCAAAAATAAGAAAAATAGCCAGGCAGTGCCCGTACCTGATAATTAAAACAAACAAGCTAAGGGCATCACATGAGTGAAGAAAAAGTTTTCCCGGTTACGCCAGAGTTCGCTGCGCAGGCGCATATTGATAACGAAAAATACCTGCAGATGTACGATCAGTCTGTTAATGACCCGGACAGCTTCTGGGGTGAGGCTGGTGGCCGCCTGGACTGGTTCAAGCCTTACACCAAAGTTAAAAATACCACCTTTGATCCACACAACGTGGATATCCGCTGGTATGAAGACGGCACGCTGAATGCCGCTTACAACTGTCTGGACCGTCACCTGGAAACCCGTGGTGATCAGGTTGCGATCATCTGGGAAGGTGACGACCCGAGCGATTCTGAAAATATCACTTACCGTGATCTGCACGAGCGTGTCTGTAAGTTTGCTAATGTCCTGAAAGGCCAGGGTATCAGCAAAGGCGATGTAGTAACCATCTACATGCCAATGATCCCGGAAGCTGCCGTGGCTATGCTGGCCTGTGCCCGTGTGGGTGCGGTGCATTCTATTGTATTTGGTGGTTTTTCCCCGGATGCATTGGCTGCCCGTATTGAAGGTTCCGACTCCCGTCTGGTTATTACGTCCAACTACTCGCTGCGCGGCGGTAAAGTGGTGCCACTGAAAGCTAACGTTGATCAGGCGCTGGAGCACGAAGGTGCGAACAAGCTGGTTGAGAGCGTGGTAGTGGTTAAGCGTGTTGATCAGGATGTGGCCTGGGATGAAAGCCGTGACCGCAGCTACGAAGAGCTGATGGCGGCGGCGTCTGCCGATTGCCCGGCTGAAGAGATGGAAGCTGAAGCACCGCTGTTTATTCTGTACACCTCTGGTTCTACCGGCGCGCCTAAAGGCCTGAAGCATACTACTGGTGGTTACATGGTGTACGCTGCCATGACCCATGAGTATGTGTTTGATTACAAAGAGGGCGATGTCTACTGGTGTACAGCGGATGTGGGTTGGGTAACTGGTCATAGTTACATTGTTTACGGTCCGCTGGCCAACGGTGCGACTACGCTGATGTTTGAAGGGGTGCCTAGTTACCCGGATAACAGTCGCTTTGGCCGTGTGATTGAGAAGCATAAAGTTAACCAGTTCTACACCGCGCCAACGGCAATCCGCGCGCTGATGCAGCAGGGTGAAGATGTGCTGGCTGATTCTGATCTGTCCTCTCTACGTCTGTTAGGTTCTGTCGGTGAGCCGATTAACCCGGAAGCCTGGGAGTGGTACCACCGTATCTTCGGCAACGGCAAGTGCCCGATCGTCGACACCTGGTGGCAGACGGAAACGGGTGGCATCATGATTGTGCCACTGCCGGGGGCAACTGATGCCAAGCCGGGTTCTGCAACCCGTCCATTCTTCGGTGTACAGCCAGCGCTGGTGGATAACGAAGGGAATGAGCTGGAAGGTGCGGTTGATGGTAATCTGGTGATCAAAGACTCCTGGCCAGGCCAGAGCCGTTCGATCTGGGGTGACCATGAGCGTTTTGTTCAGACTTACTTCTCTACCTTTAAGGGTTGCTACACCACCGGTGACGGTGCCCGCCGTGATGAAGATGGTTACCTGTGGATCACTGGCCGTGTGGATGATGTTATCAACGTGTCTGGCCACCGTATGGGGACGGCTGAGGTTGAGTCTGCGCTGGTTGCCCATGAAGCGGTTGCTGAAGCAGCAGTGGTCGGTTACCCGCATGACATCAAAGGTCAGGGTATCTATGTGTATGTGACGCTGCAGTCTGGTTTTGAGCAGTCTGACGAGCTGATGAAAGAACTGCGTAACTGGGTTCGCAGTGAGATCGGTCCGATCGCTTCACCTGATCTGATTCAGTTTGCACCAGGTATGCCGAAAACCCGCTCTGGTAAGATTATGCGCCGTATCCTGCGCAAGATCGCGGAAGATGACTTCGCTGCTCTGGGTGATACGTCTACTCTGGCGGACCCTTCAGTTGTCGACGATCTGATTGATAACCGTATGAACCGTAACGCTGACTAATCCTGGCTGACACTGAACGGTTACAGTAAACTCCCCCCGAATCAACAGGTTCGGGGGGAGTTTTGCGTTCAGGGGTGGTATGATCGAGAAAGTGCGTTGGATGTAGTTTCTGGGCAGGGACGTGACGGAAATCCAATCGTAATACAATTCGGTGTCTGGCGATGTCCTGACGTGCTGACAGGGATGGACCAGAAGTATGGCAAAGGGGAGTGTACGGAATGCAGCAGTTAGCTCAGAAAATAATTATTGCTGACGATCATCCGCTATTTCGAGCGGCGTTAAAACAGGCGGTAGCCCAGGCGTTGCCAGGGGTCGCAACCGTTGAAGCCGACTCATTGTCTGCAGTACAGCAGGCTGTTGAAGAAAATCCCGACGCTGATCTGGTGCTGCTGGATATTCATATGCCAGGCACAAACGGCTTCTCCGGGCTGGTGTTTCTGCGTGGTCAGAACCCATCTATCCCTGTGGTAGTTGTTTCGGGTAGTGAGCAGGCGCATGTGATGCGTCGGGCGATTGACTATGGTGCATCCGGGTTTATTCCCAAGTCTGCACCGCTGGAAACTATTTCTGATGCGATTGTGGCTGTGCTGGAAGGTGAGGAGTGGCTGCCGCAGGAGGTCGCTGAGAATCTGGGTGATGTGAGCGAGGAAGATCAGCAGTTTGCTGAGGCGCTGGCGTCGCTGACTCCGCAGCAGTTCCGTGTACTAACGATGCTGACCGAGGGGCTGCTGAACAAGCAGATCGCCTATGAGTTGAATGTATCTGAAGCGACGATAAAGGCCCATGTGACCGCGATTTTGCGCAAACTGGGTGTCCACAGTCGTACGCAGGCCGTGATTGCTGCACAACGTCTGGGTGTTGAACCACCAAAAACACAGCTGGGCTAACGGGTCCGGTTCACTTTCTGGTAACGGGCCTGTATTCAATTTCATTGGGTGCGGGCTGGTTACTGTCTGATTTACGCTGTCATCAACAGGGAGGTTGAATATGACAGGCGTGTCCCCGCTTATACCTTCTTTGCCTTCGACTTCCGTCAGTAACCTGTATCTGATTACCGCCTGGGTGGCTGATCAGCAACCGGTGTTTGTTGATCTTCTGGCTGGGCGATTGCTGGTGGATGTGCTGCGCCAGCAGTTGCACCGGGCAGATACCTGGGCTTATGTGGTGATGCCGGATTATCTGCAGTGGCTGGTAAGGTTAAGGGCGGGTATGTCTTTGCACAAGCTGGTTGAAACAGTACTGGTGCAAAGCTCCCAGGTGATCATGCGTTACCTTGATTTGCCTGGTGTGCTCTGGCGTGAGCAGTATCGCCAGCAGCGTGTTGAGGGGGAGGTGCAAGCGCGGGCGATGGCTCGACAGCTGGTGCAGGCTCCCCGGCGAGCTGGATTGGTGGCAGCGGTGGGTGACTATCCGCTCTGGGATGCCCGTCAGTGGCTGTAGTGCGTATATAGCTGCAGCCACTGCGGGCGCTGTTATTTTGCTCTGGCGCTGGCAATGGTTTTGTTGATCATTGCCCGCAGGGCTGCCGGGCGTACCGGTTTGGTCAGTAGTTGAGCGCCGGAGTCGGCAATCTGTGCTTTTACCTCGTCGGTACGGTCTGCGGTGATAACGATCGCCGGGACCGGTTCAGGCCATAGTGGTGCCAATGCAGTGAGTGCCATCAGTCCGGTGTGTGTGTTGCTAAGGTGGTAGTCCGCCAGAATAATGTCGGGTACAAACTGGTTGGCCTGGACCTTCTCCAGGGCTTCGGCTTCAGATATCGCCACTTCTACGTCACAGGCCCAGCCGGTCAGCAGGGCGCTCATCCCTTCAAGGATCTTTGGTTCGTTATCAATCACCAGTACATTGACGCCATTGAGGCCTTTGCTGCGAATCCAGCCGCGTTTCTCTGGCTTGGTTTGCTGTGCCAGTGCCGGATTACCCAGTGGGATATCGACACTGAAGACGGTGCCCTGGGTTGGCCAGGAGCGAACGTTGACTTTGTGCTCCAGCATGCGGGCGATTCGCTCGGTGATGGCCAGGCCTAATCCGAGCCCTTGCACCTGGCTGTGTTTGGGGTTGTCGATGCGACGAAACTCTTCGAATACTTCTTTGAGTTTTGCCTTGGGAATGCCTACGCCGCTATCCCAGACTTCTATGCGGATTTTGTCCCCGCGGCGGCGTGCGCCCAGTAATACCCCGCCGTGCTGGGTATAGCGGATGGCATTGGAGAGAAAATTCTGCAGGATGCGGCGCAGCAGTTGCTGATCAGACCGGACGACTGCTTTAAGTTCGACACAACGAAAGCGTAGCTTTTTGTCATCGGCCATGGCTTTGAAGTCGGCACGCAGGGAGTTAAAAATCTCTTCCAGGGGGAAGTCTGTGACCGAGGGCTCCAGCGCTCCGGCGTCCAGTTTGGATATATCCAGAATAGCGGTGATCAGCTCTTCGGCGGCTTTGAGTGAGCCATCGAGATTATCAACCAGCTGGCTGGTTTCAGTGTTAAAGCTTTGCTGTGCCAGGGCGGAGGTGAACAGCCGTGCAGCATTCAGGGGCTGTAGCAGGTCATGGCTGGCGGCGGCCAGAAACCGGGTTTTGCCAACGTTGGCGGCTTCGGCATCTGATTTTGCCTGGCGTAACTCATCTTCCATGAGGGCGCGTACGGTATTTTCTTTGCGTAATTCACGGTTCACAACAGACAGGGCGTGGGTGCGTTCTTTTACGCGCTGTTCCAGATTCTCGTTGGTTTCCTGCAGGGCATCTTCGGCCAGCCGGCGTTCGGTTATATCCTGGTAGAGGGTGAAATAGCCCTGTACATCACCATACTCGGTGATATGAGGGATGTAGGTGACTTCGGCATAGCGGGTGCTGCCATCACGGGTGGGAAGCAGGGTTTCAAAACGCTGTCGACGGCCATGTAAAGCCTCTTCAATGTAGGGTTGGCGAACATTATATTCCTGCTCTGTGAGTAGCAGGCGGCAGGACATGCCCTCAATTGCCTGACGATTTAGCTGGAAGACTTCAGCATAGGCTTTGTTGACGAACTGGTAGTTCTGCTGGCGGTCCAGGTAGGCGATCAGTACCGGGACATTGTCGGTGTAGATACGGATGTTCTGTTCGCTGGTTCGCAGTGCATGTTCGACATGTTTATGGTCGGTAATATCCATGTAGGTTTTGACGTAGCCGCCATTCGGCATGGGGTTGCCACGAACTTCCAGCACACTGCTGTCAGGTCGGCTGCGCTCATAATTGTGTTTGTCACCAGAGCGAACCACGGACATTCTCTGTTTGACCAGGTCGTCGATATTGCCGGGGCCGTATTCACCTTTGATGGCGTTGTAGCGGAATATCTCGTCTACAGGACGGCCAACACAGATAAGGCCATCAGGGTAGCCAAACATGGTGACGTAACGACGGTTCCAGGCGACCAGGCGCATTTGCTGGTCAACCACACTGATGCCCAGGCTTATGTTTTCGATGGTGGATTGCAGTAGCGAGCGGTTGAAGCGCAGGGCCTGAGAGGCTTCATCAACGATGGTCACGACATCGCCGATATGCATATCCCGCCCCCGCAGTGAGGAGGCCATAACAATGCGGGCGGATGAAGCGCCTATTACGCCGGCCAGCAGCCGTTCGGTGAACTGGATCAGTTCGGCGGGGGCGCGATCACCTGATATGGGTGTATCTTCACCGCGCTGCAGGGCAAAGCCGGTAAAGGCGTGCTGGGTGCGGCTCTGGCCGAGGAAGCGTTCGGCCAGTACATGAAGGTCACCTACGGTGACATGGTTATACTGGCGCTGTGTTTCAGGCAGGCTCTGGTCATATACATCAACAAACGCGCTGGCCTGAATGCGGTCAACCAGGCGCAGGTTTGTATAGCGGGAGATCAGTATAAATAGCAGGGTGTTGACGCTCAGGCTCCAGATAACGCCATGGGTGAGCGGGTCGAACGGGCCCAGACCAAACAGAGCCGTCGGGTTCATCCAGCCTGGAAGGCCCAGCTGTTGGTAGGGGGAGGTGATCAGCCCGGCGGCATCCAGTGTCGGGATTAGTAAGGTGTAAATCCATAGCAGGTAGCCACCGACCAGCCCTGCCAGTACCCCCTGACGGGAGGCGGTTTTCCAGAAGATGGCACCTGCCATGGCGGGCAGGAATTGTACGACGGCAACAAATGCCAGTAGCCCGAAGGAGGCCAGGTCGCCCTGGTCGCCGAGGATACGGTAGTAAAAGTAAGCCATCAGCATCAGGCAGATAATTGTGATGCGGCGGACTTTAAGCAGCAGAGCGCCCAGGTCTTTATTTTCAGACAGTTTGAGGTGTGGAATACGTAGCAGTAGTGGCATAACTACATCGTTACAGACCATGGTGGCCAGAGTTATACTGGCAACAATAACCATGCTTGTTGATGCAGATAAACCTCCAATGAAGGCGAGTGTTGCCAGGTCGGCATGGCCGCCAGCAAGCGGGAGCATCAGCACGTAGGTGTCAGCATCGATGCCGTTCTGATTAAAAATCATACTTCCTGCGGAAGAAATGGGCAGTACAAACAGGGCCATTAGTAGTAGATAGAGTGGGAACAGCCAGCGAGCAAGGCGCAGGTCCGAGGTGCGGGTGTTCTCCACAATGGTGACGTGGAACTGGCGAGGCAGGCAGACGACAGCGGCGCAGGCCAGCAAAGTCTCGGTGATGAAGCTGTCATGTAACAGGCTGGAAAAGCGTTCGTTATAGCTCAGTTGTACCTGGATATTAAACAGCATATCGTCAACGCCTTCGAATACTTCGAACGCGACATATAAGCCAACAGCGATAAAAGCAGTCAGTTTTACGATGGATTCAAACGCGACGGCTAATACCAGCCCGCGGTGATGTTCTGTCGCGTCAATGTGGCGTGTACCGAAAAGTATGGCGAAAAGCGCCATCATCATGGCAATAAACAGCGCTGTATCTGCGCCTTTGCTCAGAGGGTTATCTACTGTGCTGGTCAGAGCATTAAAACTGATCGCAACGGCCTTTAGCTGCATGGCAAGGTAGGGGGTGGTGCCCAGTACAGCAAAGACGGTAATGATCACCGCCAGTGACTGGCTTTTGCCGTAGCGGGAAGAGATGAAGTCTGAAATTGTGGTGATGTTCTGCTGCTTGCTTATCAGGATGATTTTTTCGATCAGGTGCCAGCCGAAAATAAACACCAGTATCGGCCCCAGATAGGTTGCCAGAAACTCCCAGCCGCTGGTGCTGGCACGTCCGACGGCACCGTAAAAAGTCCAGGAGGAACAGTACACCGCCAGTGACAGAGAATAGATAATCGGTTTGCCCCGTTCGGAGATTGCACTGGTTTTATCGCCGAAATAGGCGATAGCAAACAACAGCCCCAGATAAGCCAGGGAGATAAGGATGATTGACCAGCCGGATAACATGTCGACAAAATTCCTGTGAGGACGGTGTGTTGCAAAGGGTACAAAAGCCTGCAGGCGGCGTCTATGAGGCCCCTAATACCTTTGTATAGCTTGTTGAAGCGTAACAGCTTTCTTATTTTAGAACTGCGCTCGATCAGGAGCGTTTGCAAGGTTCTGGCGAGTGGTCAGGAGATGGCGAAGGATTGTCGACAGTAAGGCTCGACTAAAGTCGGCTATGCCGAAAATCTGTCTCTGATACTCTTTTTCTGTCTGTTTACGCCTGAACTTTAAATAACAAAAAATATGAAGGATGGTGCCATGTCAATCAGTAGTGATAACGCGCAAGCTTACTGGCGTGAGAATTTGCGGATCATTATGACCTATCTCTCGATCTGGTTCGTTGCCTCTTACGGTTGCGGTGTCCTGTTCGTTGAAGAGTTGAACGCAATCAGTCTGGGTGGTTACCCGCTTGGTTTCTGGTTTGGTCAGCAAGGGTCTATCTTCGTCTTCGTTGTTCTGATCTGGGCTTATGTGGCCAGCATGAACAAGCTTGATGCTAAATACGACGTTCACGAATAATAACAACAATAAGAATCTTTGAAGGACGGCTATATTATGAGTCTCGATTTACTTACTTACCTGTTTATAGGGGGCTCTTTTGTCCTCTATCTCGGCATCGCAGTCTGGGCGCGTGCTGGCTCAACGAAAGAATTCTACGTTGCTGGTGGTGGCGTACCACCGATTGCCAACGGTATGGCAACGGCTGCTGACTGGATGTCAGCTGCATCTTTTATCTCCCTGGCCGGTCTGATCTCTTTCATCGGTCGTGATGGTTCTGCTTACCTGATGGGCTGGACTGGTGGTTATGTACTGCTGGCTCTGCTGCTGGCACCTTACCTGCGTAAGTTTGGCAAGTTTACTGTGCCTGACTTTGTAGGTGATCGTTACTACTCCAGCACAGCGCGTACCATCGCGGTTATCTGTACTATCGTTATCTCCTTCACTTATGTGGCAGGTCAGATGCGTGGTGTAGGTATCGTATTCTCCCGTTACCTGCACGTAGATATCGACACCGGCGTTTACATCGGTATGACGATCGTATTCTTCTACGCTGTGCTGGGTGGTATGAAAGGTATTACCTACACTCAGGTTGCTCAGTACTGTGTACTGATCCTGGCGTTCATGGTGCCTGCATTCTTCCTGTCTGCACAGATTACCGGTCACATTCTGCCTCAGACAGGCCTGGGTGCGACGCTGGAGTCTGGCCAGTCTGTTCTGGCGACGCTGGATAAACTGTCTATGGATCTGGGCTTCTCGCAGTACACTGCGGGTAAGAAATCTACCATCGATATGTTCTTCCTGACGGTTGCGCTGATGTGTGGTACTGCCGGCCTGCCGCACGTAATTGTACGTTTCTTCACGGTTCCTCGTGTTAAAGACGCACGTACCTCTGCGGGTTGGGCACTGATCTTTATCGCTATTCTGTACACATCTGTACCAGGTGTTGCTGGCTTCGGTCGTGTAAACCTGATTCAGACTATCAACGGTCCAGAGAACGCCGGTACTGAGTATGCTCAGATGCCACAGTGGTTCAAAAACTGGGAAAATGCTGGCCTGCTGGGCTGGAACGACCGTAACGGTGACGGCAAAGTTCAGTACGCTGCTGGTAAAGCCTTTGAAGGTAAAGGTAAGCCTGCTTACGCCGCTGATGATACACGTGGTGAGCTGGGCCAGCGCCTGGCGACGAACGCTGTAGTTGGTGCTGAGTTTGATGCGTCTAAACAGCCATTTGCCAACGAAGTGTATGTTGACCGTGACATCATGGTACTGGCGAACCCTGAAGTGGCGGATCTGCCACACTGGGTAATCGCATTGGTGGCTGCCGGTGCGGTGGCTGCGGCACTGTCTACGGCTGCAGGTCTGCTGCTGGTAATCTCCACAGCGATCTCTCATGACTTGATGAAGAAGACAATCAACCCGAATATCACCGATGCTCAGGAACTGATGTATGCACGTGCTGCTGCGGTGGTTGCTATCGTGATTGCTGGTTACTTCGGGATTAACCCGCCGGGCTTCGTGGCTCAGGTGGTAGCGCTTGCCTTCGGCCTGGCCTGTGCGTCTGTATTCCCGACTATCATGCTGGGTATCTTCTACAAGCGTATGAACACTCAGGGTGCCATCGCCGGTATGCTGACAGGTCTGGTCGCTACAATCGCTTACATGTGGTACTTCGTATGGGGTGGTGGTACTCCAGATCAGTACTTCATGGGTATCTCCCCAGGTGGTTTCGGTACTGTTGGTATGATCCTGCACTTCATCGTGGCGTACGTTGTCGCTCAGATGACGCCAGAGCCACCGGCTGAAATCCAGGCTATCGTTGAAGATCTGCGTATTCCACGTGGCGCGGGCTCTGCTCACGCTCACTGATCAACGCTGATCGAACTGTAAGATGTAAAGGCACACCGGCGAAAGCGGGTGTGCCTTTTTTTTAGTCAGAGTTTTTAGGGCTATCAGAGGAGGGCCAGGGATATGCCAACATCATTTAATATGGATAACATGCCATTCAGCTTACTGAATGAGTCTGAGCAGGCGCTGTTGCGGGCCAGTCTGGATATAGGTTACTACCAGAAGGGGGAGCGTATACTGACGGCGGGTGGTGAGCCTGAGGGTGTTTACGTCATTCTCAAGGGGCGAGTCAGTGAGAGTGAGCCTGTCGAGGAAGGGCAGACAGAGCATGTGTTTGTGCACTACACCAATGAGGACTACTTTGGTGGCTGGTCAGCAATCAAGGGTAAGGCGATTCATAACTTTGTTGCTGAAGATGAGACGATCTGCCATATATTGCCCACCCGTGTTCTGTTGGATCTTATATCCACTAACTCGTTGTTTGCTGACTACTTTCAGCAAAACCTGGCAGCCAAGTCAGAGATTGTCGCCCAGCATGGTGGTGATCAGGATATGGCGGAGTTTATGTTGGCGCGGGTGTGTGAAAATACGATCCGTGAGCCCCTGGTTGTTGATGAGCATGCCAGTATCCATCATGCGACGGCGCTGATGCGTGAGCATAAAGCGGATTGTGTGCTGGTCCAGCGTGGTAACCGTTATGGCATTATTACCGGGACTGACCTGCTCAATGCTGTGGTACTTGATGGAAAGCCTGTGGAATTGGCCGCCGCTGAAATTGCATCCTACCGCTTGATTACGACCTCCTCCGAGGAGTATCTGTTTAATGCGTTGATCATGATGACCAAGCAGCAGATTGAGCGTGTGGTGGTAATGGATGATGGTGAGCTGCGAGGTATTGTTGAGCTGACTGATGTGCTGAGCTATTTCTCCAGTCATAGCCATGTAATCGGGTTGCGAATTGAGCGAGCGAATACAGTTGAGGGGTTGAGGGAGGCTGCCGAGGGGTTGAATGACCTGATTAAGGCGCTGGTTTCCCATGGAGTTAAAACCCGCTTTGCCATGGACCTGCTGGCGGCGATGAATGGTCGTATTATGGCCAAGCTGTTCGATATTATGGTGCCACGTGATATGCAGCCCCATGTCTGCCTTATTGTAATGGGGTCTGAGGGGCGGGCTGAACAGATTATGAAGACAGATCAGGATAATGCGCTGATCTATCGCGACGGGCTGGATTGGCCAGAGATGCCTGCTGTGATGAAGGCGTATAGTGAAACTCTGATCTCATTTGGTTTCCCGCCTTGCCCAGGGAATATCATGGTGTCGAATCCGACCTGGGTTAAATCACTGGGTGACTGGACGCAGATGCTCAGTGACTGGGCCCAGCGTTGCGATAATGATGCGCTGATGAATCTTGCCATTGCAGTCGATGGTAAGCCGGTTGCAGGTAATCCGGCGATTTTCAAAGCTGGTCGGAACTGGTTTTTGCGTCACCTGCGTCATAACGATGTATTTTTTGGGTTGTTTGGTAAGGCTGCGCTGGAGTTTGATACGCCGCTGACATTCTTCGGCAATCTTAAAGATAAGGGCGAGCTGGATATCAAGAAAGGTGGGATTTTCCCGATTGTGCATGGCGTTCGAACCCTGGCGCTGGAGAAGCGGGTTCTGGCGACAAATACTTTTAAGCGAATTGAGGCGCTGGTTGCTGAGGGGCACCTCAAGGAGAAGGTTGGTAGTGATCTGTGCGAGGCTTTGAGTCTGTTTGTTGAGCTGCGTCTGCGCCAGCAGATTAAACGTATTGATAGCAGTCAGGATGGGATTGACCAAACGCCTAATATCATTGAGTTGCAGTCCCTGAATAAAATGGAGCGCGACCTGCTTCGTGATGCTCTACAGATTGTTAAGAGCCTTAAGAAGCACCTGACTCTGCGCTACCATCTGGGGAGCTGAGCGGATGATAATCCCAAAAACGATAAGAAAATTTAAAGACCGAATTGATCATAGGAATGGCCCCTATGGTTACCTGTTCGAGCCCTATGATGGGGAGGAAGTGGTTTCGCTTGACTGTGAGACAACAAGCCTTGATGTAAAACAGGGGGAGATCCTGTCCATCGGTGCGGTTAAAATTCGTGGTCGAAAGGTGCTTACCAGTGATCGGCTGGACATCAAGCTGAAGCCGCCTGAGTCACTTACGGGGGACTCGATCAAGGTGCATAAAATCCGGGCCAGTGATCTGGTGGACGGAATTGAGCTGGATGATGCGCTGGAGCAGGTGCTTGAATTTGTTGGCAATCGCCCGATTCTGGGTTACTACGTGAATTATGATATCCGCATGCTGGAGAAATTCTTGCGCCCGAAGCATGGCTTTGGCTTGCCTAATAAGGCTATTGAGCTGTCCCATGTCTACCATGACATTATTAAATGGAAGGCGATTGGCGGTAATGTTGATCTTCGTTTTGATACGATTGCCAGCCAGCTTGATTTGCCCATTCTTGAGCGACATACGGCGCTTGGGGATGCAATAACGGTTGCCTTGATGTATGTTCGCCTGAAATTTGGTGAAGCGCCGGATGCGCATTATTGATTTCATTCTGCTGCCTCATTCAGGCAGCCCTGCTTTTCTGTAGCGCCGTTTCTTGCTGTGGCGGCGTCTACAACCTGCTTTTGTTTCTGTGCGCCTCTCTGTACTTGGTTTGTTGGAAATTATAAGGTTAGATGTCTTTGGCATACTCATTGCTTGAGTGTTATGGTTCGTCATTCTTGTGCTGAATTAGCCGGATAAACGTCGCAGTGTTGTTTTTTTGGCGCTTGAAAGGATTGAAAGCGGAATTATAATGTCAAATTACCGCCATGTAGGGAGGCTAAATTATGGTTGAGCGTGCAGATATTACCGGCGTGTTAATGCAGATGCGTGCAATACGCGCACAGATGGATGCTGCCCAGGTGGCTGCGCCTGTGGCCCGGCCCGATATGGTGAAGCCTGCTGAGCAAGGGAGCTTTGGCACCTTGCTGAAAGGGGCTGTGGATAAGGTTAACGATTCCCAGGCGTTATCTAAGCAGTTGGCTACCGCTTATGAAAAAGGGGACCCGACGGTTGATCTGCCTCAGGTGATGATCAGTTTGCAGAAATCATCTGTTTCTTTCCAGGCGATGCTTCAGGTGCGTAACCGACTGGTTTCCGCTTATGAAGATATTTCTAAAATGCCAATGTAACGGTCTTATTTTAACGACCTGGACGATAGAGTTTAAAAATGTCTGATAATACGATGCCACCAGATCGCGGCAATCCAGTCATGGGTTTTAACCGCCTTGGAATTGTGCGCCAGGTTGGTCTGATGATTGGTCTGGCAGCCAGTATCGCCATCGGTTTTTCTGTGGTTTTATGGTCGCAAAAGCCTGAATTTCATGTGCTTTTCAGTAACCTGAGCTTTGCTGATGCTAACCAGGTGATTGAGCAGCTCAAGCTTTATAATCTGCCTTACAAGTTTGATGCTGACGGGCGTGCGATTTTGATGCCGCAGGATAAAGTGCATCAGGCACGGCTAAGATTGGCGGCCGAGGGCTTTACAACTGAAAAGACGGTGGGTTTTGAACTGCTTGATCAGGAGCAGGGGCTAGGCACCAGTCAGTTTATGGAGACAACCCGTTATCGGCGGGGCCTGGAGGGTGAGCTTTCTCGTACTATTTCCAGTCTGATCGCGGTGCGAAGTGCTCGTATTCATCTGGCGATTCCGAAAGACTCGGTCTTTATTCGCGATGCACGAAAGCCTCGAGCTTCAGTTTTTGTTGAGCTGTTTGCTGGTCGTAAGCTGGAGCCTAACCAGGTGGCAGCAATTGCTAATCTGGTTGCTTCGAGTATTCCAGAGCTGGATGCTGACTCTGTGACAGTTGTTGATCAGAAGGGCCGCCTGCTGAATACCCGGGAAGCTGATACAGATGTTGTTCTGGCGGCTAAGCAGGTGGAGTACACGCGCCGAATAGAGCAGACGCTGCTTAACCGCGTGAACAGCATCCTTCAGCCTGTTGTCGGCACTGATCGCTTCCGTGCTGAGGTGTCGGCAGATATTGATTTTACCGAAGTTGAGCAGACTGAAGAGCTGTTTAATCCGGATATGCCAGCGCTGCGCTCGGAGCAGACGCTGGATGAAAACCGGGTTGGGAACCCTGCCCCAGTGGGTATTCCTGGTGCTTTATCGAATCAGCCACCGGGGGCCTCAGCGGTGCCTGAAGTTGCGGGTGCTGAAGGTGGTCAGGGAGGTAAAGCCCCGGGCAGCAGTCGTAAACAGGCTACGCGTAACTTTGAGCTGGACCGTTCTATGAGTTATACCCGTCACCAGCAGGGGCGTGTTCGCCGTTTGACGGTAGCGGTGGTTGTGGATGATATTGCAGAGTCGGGGGCAGATGGTGCCGTCAGTTATATTCCGTGGACGGCTGATGATCTGGCGCGTGTCCGGTTGCTTGTGCAAGATGCTGTAGGTTACTCGGCTGTGCGTGGCGACAGTATCAATGTTATCAATACTCGCTTTGTTCCGCCTGATGAAGGGATGATAGAGGAGACGCCATTCTGGATGACAGAATGGTTCTGGGATATTGTCAAACAGGTGTTGGCTGTGCTCTTTGTTTTGCTGCTGGTGTTTGGCATACTGCGCCCAATCCTCAAGTCGCTGGCGGTTACGGGTACTGCTGGTGGGGTTGCTGGGTTGGGAGCTGCGGGGGATGTTGCCGCGGAGTTGGAAGGTCTGGATGAAGCCGGTATTGCGGATGACCAGATTACGTTCGGTAATGATGACAGTTTGATGCCGGCGGCCAGTCAGAGCTTTGATTATCAGATCAATGCTATTCGCAGTATGGTTGCGGAAGACCCTGCCAGGGTGGCGCAGGCTGTTAAACAGTGGGTCGTAGATAGTGAGTGAAGAAAATGACAACCCCTTGGAGGGGCTGACCAGCATAGAGAAATCTGCCATTTTGCTGATCAGCCTTGGGGAGTCCGATGCCGCTGAAATTCTGCGCCACCTGGGCCCTAAAGAGGTTCAGTTGATTGGTGAGGCGATGGCCAAGCTGGATAATGTACCGCAGTCGCGAGTAGAGGCTGTTGTTGCCAGTTTTATGGATCAGGTTAGCGACCAGACCGGTATCGGGATTAATAACGACCGCTACATTCGTGCCATGCTGAATGAGGCGTTGGGCGAAGAGAAAGCTAAAACCCTGCTTGATCGTATTCTTATGAATACGAATACTTCCGGTCTTGATACGTTGCGCTGGATGGATCCTCGTCAGGTGGCTGAAATCATTCGCTATGAGCATCCACAGATCCAGGCGGTTGTTGTTGCATTTCTAGAGCCTGATCAGGCGGCGAATGTTCTTGCATGTTTCGATGATAAAGTCCGCCTTGATGTCCTGTTACGTGTGGCTGCGCTCGAGCGTGTTCAGCCGCAGGCGCTGCAGGAGCTTAATGATATTCTGGAACGCCAGTTTGCTGGTGGTACAGCAGGTAGTCAGTCGGCCTCTCTGGGTGGTGTGCAGTCCGCAGCTAATATCATGAACTTCGTCGAGTCTTCGATGGAGGAAGAGGTGATGGGTGGTATCAAGGATGTGGATGAGCATCTGGCAGACCAGATTTCTGATCTCATGTTTGTCTTTGATAATCTGATTGATGTTGATGATCGTGGTATGCAAGCTATTTTGCGTGAAGTTTCAACTGATGTGCTGGTTCTGGCGCTCAAAGGTGCTGAAACCCCGCTGCAGGAGAAAATTTTCCGCAATATGTCCAAGCGTGCAGCTGAGCTGTTAGCTGATGATCTGGAAGCGAAAGGGCCTGTGCGTGTCAGCGAAGTCGAGGACTCGCAGAAAGAGGTGCTTACAGTTGCCCGTCGCCTGGCAGATGAAGGCAAGATTATGCTTGGTGGTAGTGGCGAGGAGATGATCTGATCCTATGAAACCCATAGACCTGCGTGTCAAGCGTGTACCTTCTGAGGCAGCGACTGCATTTGAGAGCTGGAGTCTGCCAGATGTAGCCGGTGAGCATGTGATGGCTTTTGCTCGCAAGGAGACTGGTGAGGTTGAGGTTGTTGAAGATGAGCAGGTCGCAGAAAAGCTCACGCTGATTGAACTGGAGGAGATTCGCGAGAGTGCGCGTCGCGAAGGCTTTGATGAGGGCTATAAGGACGGGCTGGAAAAGGGGCTGGGTGATGGTCACGCCAAGGGGCTGGTTGACGGCCGGAAGGAGGGGCATGAGGCGGGGTTTGCATCTGGCGAGGCAGAGGTGCAGAAATTGCAGGCGCAGCTGGCCAGTCTGATTAGTCAGCAGCATCGCCCATTGGCGGAGCAGGCTGAGAACCTCGAGGCGCAGTTACTGGATATGGTTGTTGCTTTGTCGCGTGCTGTTGTGGGAAAAACAGCCGAGATTGATCAATCTGTTATTCGCAGTGCGGTGCAGGAGGTTCTGAATAAAATTCCTCGCCCTCATGACAATCTTCGAATTATGGTTAACCCTGCTGATGTTGAAGTGGTGGCTGAGATGGCTCGCTCCCGTCATGAAAGTTGGCAGATTGTTGGTGATGATGCGATTGCGGCTGGTGGTTGTCGGCTGCATGGTGTGGATTCCTTTGCTGATAATACGTTGCCTCACCGTTTTGCTCAGGTTGTGGAGCAATTTCAGTCGTTCCGGGATCAGCCTGTCGCGGCAGAGTCAATCTGATGGCGCTGCTGAACGAGCGCCTGTCTCGTTTTCAGGATATTCGGTATAGCGCTGCTTATGCTCGTATTGAGGGGCGCATAACCCGTATGATTGGCCTGACGATTGAGGCTGTGGGGTTGCAGGTTGCGATTGGTGAGTGCTGTATTATTGAGGTCAGTCCGGTTTTGCAGGTTGAGGCTGAGGTTGTTGGCTTCTCTGGTGATCGTATCTACCTGATGCCGCTGGATAATGTTGAGGGCCTTCAGCCAGGATCCAGAGTTATACCTATGCAGGAGGCTGGGGCTGTCCCTGTAGGGCCTCAGTTACTGGGTCGCGTGCTGAATGGGGTTGGGAAGCCAATCGATGGGGCCGGGCCGCTGAATGCGGAGCAGAAGGTGTCCATGGCTGGAGAGATAATTAACCCGCTTTCCCGTGATCCTATTCGGGATACTCTGGATGTTGGAATTCGTGCAATTAACTCGCTGTTGACTGTGGGTAAGGGGCAGCGCCTGGGGTTGTTTGCAGGTAGTGGTGTTGGTAAGTCGGTGTTGCTGGGGATGATGACCCGCTTTACTGAGGCTGAGATTGTTGTTGTTGGGCTTATTGGTGAGCGTGGCCGCGAAGTTAAAGAGTTTATTGAGGAGAGTCTCGGACCTGAAGGGCTCAAGCGGGCTGTAGTTGTTGCCTCGCCCGCCGATGACTCTCCGCTAATGCGTTTGCGAGCGTCGCAGTTGACCACTCGTATTGCGGAATACTTCCGTGACCAGGGGCGCAGTGTGTTATTGCTGATGGACTCTCTGACCCGCTATGCCCAGGCGCAGCGCGAAATCGCACTGGCTGTTGGTGAGCCACCGGCCACCAAAGGTTACCCGCCTTCTGTATTTGCCAAGTTACCAAAACTGGTTGAGCGTGCAGGTAACGGTGAGCCTGGTGGTGGTTCCATTACGGCTTTCTACACGGTTTTGACTGAGGGTGATGATCAGCAGGACCCTGTTGCTGATTCTGCTCGGGCGATCCTTGATGGGCACTTTGTTCTGTCGCGTCGACTGGCGGAGCAAGGCCACTATCCTGCAATTGATATCGAGGCATCAATCAGTCGTGTAATGCCTGCTGTGGTTGAGTCTGAGCACCTGTCTAAGGCGCTGGAATTCAAAAAGATTTTTTCCAAGTATCAGCAGAATGCGGATCTGATAGCTGTAGGGGCCTATGCGATGGGGAGTGACCCGGAGACTGATCTGGCTATTGAGCGTATGCCAGTATTCAGGGCATTCCTGCAGCAAAAAATTACGGAAGCGCATGATATGCGGACCAGTGTCCAGCATCTGATGATGTCCATGGAGCCAATGCCGCAGGGCTGAGTGAGGGGTTATGGCTAAGCGTTCAAAGCGGCTTGAATTAGTGAAGGAGCTTGCTGAGCGGCGTAAAAAGCAGGCGGATCAGATGCTGGCAGCGAGTCGTAACCGTGTCAGCCAGGATGAGCATGGCTTGCAACAACTACAATCGTTTCTGCTTGACTATCAAACGGAATTTATTGCTGCAGGCCAGCAGACAATTGATCCGCGTGGGGTGCAGACGCGTCAGGCGTTCCTGAACAAGATTACCCATACAATTATGAAGCACCGGGAGTCTATGCAGCATAATCGTCAGGAGCTTGAAGCCGTTGAGATGCACTGGAAAAAATCTTATGCCGGTTTGAAAGCGATGGATGTTCTGCACGAGAAGGCGGTTAATCAGGAGCGCCTTGAGCAGGACAAGCAGTTGCAAAAAGAGCTGGATGAGCGCTCTCAGCTCAGGAAGCCTGATTTTCTTTGAGCGGGCGCTTTTGCCCTTCTATTCTCTGTTTCTAGTCTGTATCAAGTTCTGGCCTGTATTTTGCTCTGAGAAGTTATTCGCTGAACATCAGGAGCAGGCAATGAACGACTCTATCTCCGTTAAACACTCACCTTCTCTGTCTGCTAGTGGCTTTGCTACGGCAGGGGCCGGGCTTTTTGCCGCCGACGCTGGCCTGGCTGGTGTAACTGGAGCTTTTGCTCAGTTGTTGGCTCTGTCGATGCCTGCGCCTGAAGGTGGAGTTGAGAACGGTCAGCCCTTGCCGACTGTGGGCACTGCTTTGCCGCCACAGCCTCAGGATGCCGGTGAGCAGATGGCGGCGTTTCTGGAGTATTTTGCGGGAGATACAGTACCTGAAAGTACCTTGGCTCAGTTGCGCGAGCATGGTGTTTCCAGCCAGCGGCTTTCCGAAGTATCGCGCTTGCTGGAGCAGAGTGATATTGCTGATATGCCTGCGATAGCGGAGCTGATAGCTCAGCTCAAGAACGTTCAGGTGGAAGTGGAAGGTCAGCTGGTCGATGGTGAGGGGGGCGTGTCGATACCACTGACAGAGCTGGATGCGCAGGCTCAAGACAGTAATGTAATTGTAGCTTCCTCTTCCTCTTCCTCTTCCTCTTCTGCTGAGGGTGAAGGTGGTGCTGGTAAAATAACGAAAGCCGAGCGGTCGGACCGGCCCCAAGTACAGAATCAGGCTCAGGTGCAGAATCAGGCCCAGGTGCAGAATCAGGCCCAGGTGCAGAATCAGGCCCAGGTGCAGAATCAGGCCCAGGTGCAGAATCAGGCCCAGGTGCAGAATCAGGCCCAGGTGCAGAATCAGGCCCAGGTGCAGAATCAGGCCC